>ENA-ORXM01001588-ORXM01001588.1-marine-metagenome-genome-assembly--contig:-NODE-1588-length-31029-cov-5.537542_pt1 | contig 31029 bp, 23 predicted proteins | sample MGYA00237867_ERZ511480 | MGnify/ENA primary metagenome ERZ511480 (study PRJEB26309, sample SAMN06266103) | marine metagenome | isolation source: Algal blade | place: United Kingdom:Sidmouth, United... | reverse complement strand
AAGATTTGACATAACTTTAGCGAATGCCGAAAAAAGACTCACATACAAAGAACTCATTGGAAGAAAATCTGCGTAAGAACTATCCAAATGATTTAAAATTAGAAGGTGGTTTTAATGTTCAACTGGATAAAGCGATTGAGAAAAAAGAGCCACTAAGCATTAAAGAAATCAAAAAAGAACTTGGCTTAACTAATGCAGACATAGCAGATGCGTTCGGTTATAAAAATGAAGCATCATACCGAAATGCAAAAGAGGGCAAAAAAAGGCTTGAACGTGGAATAGAATGGTTATATTCAAGGATAAAATCTAAATAAAATGGCTAATTTCGATACAATTATTATTGGTGAAGCAGTTTCTCACATGTCAAACCCTGAATTAAAATTTGCAGTTGTTGACAAGAACGAAGAAAAAAGGGAGATATATATTGAGTACATTCAAGTGGGAGGAACTACTGGCATAGCACTAAACGGGAAGTGGGTTAATCCTACTGGATTTGAGAGAATTTAAAACTACTTGTATATTTTTTTATAAAAAGTAATACACATAAAACGGTACTCTATCCTCCTGTATCTGTTTGTCCTAGATTCCTCAAAAATTATTTTCTTTATCATACCTCAAAAATAGATACCCCTATCGGGTACTTATTTTTACATTACTGGGTTACACAGATATATCGTTGCCCTATTTTATATAAATACAAACCATCACCCCTGCTTCAATTAAGATCATAGATAATTTCCATTTTCTTAGCTAGAACAACCGTATTTTGCGCTAAGCAAGAATAGATGACATATCAGTAGACTGATTTTATTTTCTTTTAAGATTGTCATTCTCAAATTCTTTAAAATTTTAATCTTAAAGTTATAGTTATAATTGCAGATTGGAATACTAACAGTGCATGTTTAGAAATAAATACATACGATTTGGCCTCATAATAATAGCAATTTTGCTGCTTTTACTGCTATTCGCTTCCATCTTGATACGCATCCCTGCTGTCCAAAATTATGCTCAACAGAAAATCATGCAATCTTTATCTGACAAATATGATGCAGATTGGCATATAGACCAACTTAAGATAAGCTTTATAGATCAAATCGAAGCGCAGGGTATCTTGTTAATGGATCAAAAGTCAGATACTCTTTTATCAGCAGAACAACTCACGATAGATATAGGTCTTTTCTCATTACTTGGAAAAAAAATTGCTATTGATGATATAGCTATCAAAAATGGCAAGATTAATCTTTATGAATTGCCTGATGACGAAATGAACTATAGTTTCGCAATACCTCAATCAAATAATAGTGATGATGATAATGACGCTGATGCAAATGACACTCACACAAGCTGGGCATTTGATATCGATAAGATTAAGCTCGATCAAATAGCTTTGGATTACAAGACAAAAGATACAGAAGTCAGATTGAAACAGGATGCGCTTTATATAGGTATCGAAAATCTTGACCTTGAGAAAAAAGTTATTTCACTTAATAAGCTCACGAGCCAAAATAGCTATACTTATCTCTCCCTCCCAAGTGGTTCTGATGAGGCATCGAGTATTCTCCCTGACATGGGTTGGAAAGTCGCCATTGACAATATCGAAATGTATCAAAAGAGTGTTGAAATTGATGGCGTAAAAGCAAACCATTTTAAAGAACTGAATATTGTTGCTCAAGATTTGAATTATCAATCGGACTCTATGACTGTAGATGTCAAACAGCTCAATGGCAATTACAATGATCAAATAAACCTTAAGGAAGGATCCGCTGAGCTTAAAATACATCAAGAAAAAATTGATGCCACCCAAGTCATTTTCCGCACAAAAGATGATCAAATTTTAGCGGATCAATTATCATTGGATTTAAGTAAAAGGTCTTATGATCTTAAAAACTTAAATACAGACATCTCTTATAAACTACTCAAAATTTTAGAACCTTTTTTACCTGAAGATTTAAAGCTCATAAAAGGAGAAAAATGGAAAGCCAAAGCAAAACAGCTCCACTATGATCATGAGCTAATCCAAATCAACAAATTGGATTTACAATATGGAAATGCGATAACGCTAAAAGGTTCGTTTAACTTGCAAGCACTTAATCGAGATTTTGAAAATCCGAAAAGCGTGCAGTTGAATATTGACATGCTTAAAGCGGATCTGCATCAATTAGATGGAATGTATAGCGCATTCACTATACCAGATAGTCTACAACAATATCAATATCTTACAGCCTCAGGAGTCGCTAGTGGACGTTTACAAGAACTGAACCTTGAACGTTTTTCCATTACATTAGATGATGTTCTCCAAGCGACCACGGAGGGCACGGTTAGGAATATCAATAATCCTGACGCACTTTCTTATGATCTTGATTTCAACAATTTTAATTTAAACACGCTAAAGGCACCATACGTCTCCTCTGAAAACATCAACGTAACTGCTTTGGGTCAACTCAATTATGTAGGTAAACTCAGTGGAGACCGAACAAACGTCTCACTTGATGGCCAACTGCAATCAGAATTAGGTGACGCAAATGCTAATGTTGTTTTGGGCATTGGGGACGGACTAGATAGCCTAAGCTACATTGGGAATTTGGCACTTTCTAAATTTGACATTGGGACACTGCTAAAAGATGAGAGCTTAGGGACCATGACACTAACGGTAGATGTAGATGGTCAAGGCACTCAATTACAAAAAGGAAATACAAAATTAAATGGTGTAATCAAAGACTTTGAATACAGGGGATACACTTACAAAACAATCAAGATAAATGCCTTTGTAAAAGAAGGTCAAATAGAAGGATTTATTGACATAGATGACCCCAATGCTCAACTGCAATATGATGGCACCTTATCTATAGGTGAAGAAAATTCAACTTTTGATTTTTCAATGCAGGTTGACACAGTCAATCTCCTTAGTCTCAATCTCTACAACAATGACCTTAGTTTCAGTGGCGCCATACAAAGTCAACTGAGTCTTCCCTTATCTTCTCGTTCAAATCAAAAAGTATTAATCCAAGATCTCTATCTCTCTAATTTGACAGATAATTTTTACGAAGACAGTATTAGCATTTCTGCTTTGAGCCAAGCCGACAGCACTTTTCTTATAATAGACAGTGACGTATTAGAACTTAACATGGACGGCATTTATCAAATAGCCGACTTGCCTGCATCTTTCAACGACTTAGCCAAAGCTTATATCGACACAGACACAGTCATTGCACATACAAAAGTTTCTAGTCGCAATATTCATCTTTACGGCAAGCTGAATACACTTATACCATTAAACATCTATCTTGCAAATGATGGGCTACAATCTAAACCAATGAGTATAGATGTTAAGGTTGATTTTGAGCAAAATTCTTTATTGGGGAAAATTGAGGTAGATAGTTTTTATTATAATGATTTTTTTTCTGAACATATCAAACTTAATGCTGCCACCGCTGATAAAGTCATTGATGTAGCTATAGTAGGAAATATGAACACTTACAATGGAACACCGATCAACACATTGACTTTTGACAACAGCATAAGCAATAGTATGATTGAAAGTACTTTGTCAGCGATAGACAAATTTGATAAGACGATCTTAATGCTTTCGACTCATTCAAAATATAATCCTAATGAAATAGTTGCTCGTATCCAAGATACCGTCATCCTTAATGATAATGAATGGAAGATTTTAAGTGACAATCTCATTAGAATTGAAAATGATTGTATTAATGTATCTAATTTTGAGATGACTGATGGCCTAGAAAGCATTAAGGTCAATAGTGACCTCGAGGGAAAAGAAAAACTCTCTGTAGTATTTGAAAATTTCGAGGTTGGTGAATTTACAGATTTACTATTAAAAAATGGTTCTACAACCACAGGAACAATCAACGGAGAAATCGATATAGGAGACTTATGTTCTACCCCTTACTTCATTGTTAATCTCGCTGTGGAAAACATTATTTACGATTCATTAGCTGTAGGAACTTTAGCAATAAGCGCAGACTCGGAACCTAAAAATTCACTTATTAAATCAAACCTAAGTCTCGAAGGACCCACTAATAAAGTTCTGGGCAGTGCCAATTATAAAACATCTACAGGAGAGATAGACATGCACCTCTCGATAGATTCTCTTCAACTTTTACTGCTGGATCCATTCTTAGAAGATATTATAAAAGACAGCGAAGGATATATATCTGGAGAGTTAGATTTGACAGGAACAACACAAAACCCAGAAATAAAAGGAAAAGCAAAGCTGAGTAACTCGTTGACTACAATCGTAGCGAATAATACTAAGTACAGTCTGCATGATCACGTTATTAATTTTGATGGTAGCAGTATAGATATAGGTGAATTAGAAATCATTGACGAAGAGGGCAACGCCGCTAAATTAAAAGGTGAGATTTTACACGACAATCTTAAAAATATGTTTGTCGATATCCAAATAGAAACGGACAAATTTATTTTCCTAAATACCACTCACCAAGAAAACCCTGTGTTTCATGGGAAAGTATATTTAGATGCACAAGGCGAGATCATTGGGCCACCTAGCTTATTAGCCGTTAATGTGGTTGCAAAGAGTTTGCCGGGCACTGCTATTACCATATCACCATATAGTGCAGAAACATATCTCAGAGAGGATTTCATCACTTATGGAAAGCCTCAAGACTTTAATGATCTCAGTGATGAGTACTTACTTCAGCTTTCACAAGAATTCCCTTTTGATGTAACCTTACTGCTCGATGTATCTGAGGAGTCTAAATTGACACTAGTTGTAGATCCTATAAATGGTGATAAAGTTGAGGGGTATGGATCTGGAGATTTAAAGATACAGCTAAACCCATATGGAGAACAAGAATTTTATGGTGTATACACTGTCAAAGAAGGAACCTATACCTTTTCATATGGAGATTTTATTTTTAAAGAGTTCGAAATTAAAGAAGGCGGCAGTGTCGTTTTCAATGGAGACCTATTAGATGCAGAGGTGAATATAGATGCAGTACACAAGGTCTACACGACAACCTATGAATTGGTTAAAAACGAACCAAATATTGATCCTTCAGATTTAAGCAATGCTCAGTCTCGTACAAACGTAGAAGTTTACTTGACCTTAGTTGGACCACTGAGTGAAACACAGATATTATTGGATATACAAGTGCCAGATCTGGAATCATCTTCATTAATCAGTCCTGTTGACAATAGACTGCGTGATATTCGTGACGACCCCAATGAATTAAATAATCAGGTATTTGGATTACTTATTTTCAATAGTTTTATTGTGTCGCAAAATTCTGCATCTGGTATAGGTAGCATTGGCAGTAATCTCGCATTGAGTAGTATTTCTGACCTGGTTTCGAGTCAACTCAATAATTTTGCGCAGCGATATATAAAAGGTGTAGATGTAAACATTAATGTCAATTCATATGACTCTGAATATGTTAACAGCGGCGCTGGTGGCAATGTCACAGAAGTAGGTTTACAGGTTTCCAAGCAACTATTCAATGATCGATTATCTGTCTCAGCAACTGGTAATTTAGATTTTGAAGGAAACGATCAAGAAAATTATTCTAAAGTTGTGGGTGATTTTATTCTTGAATACAAATTGACTCAAGACGGTCGCTATCGTGTCAGAGTATTTTCCAAGACAGATTATGACAGATTATTCAATGAGAACAATAATAAGAAAGGTGTGAGTTTATTTTTTAAAAAATCATTTGACTCTAAAAGAAATCAGAAAAATTGAATAGAATTTGTAGTCATATAATTCTTTCAGTGGTAATTACATTTATGATGATGACCTCGTCTTGTTCCCTCTCTAAAAACTTAGCAGAGGATGACTCTGTATATATGGGCACCCACATCACTTTACATGATCCAAAGCAAGCGAAGTCAATTAGGGAATTTAAACTTATTCTTAAAGACATCCCTCAAAGAGGTACCCAAACTGGTTTGGGTAATTTTAAAATTGGGCTACATAATATGTTTAAAACCACTTCTGAAAAAGGTTTCAAACACTGGATAAAAAACAGGCTGGGAAGCCAGCCGATCTTGTATACAAATGATATGCTGGAAATCACTGAAGCCAAATTGCAATACTATCTTAAGGGCAAAGGATTTTTCTCAAATGATGTGCATTGTGAGTCAACAAACAATAATTTTAAAACAAAGCTACACTGTGATGTTACGATAGGACCACGGTATCGTATTGACTCTTTAGTATTTCCTACCGACACTGTCTTTAAAAGCTTAAATTTAAATGAGACAGCCAAAAGAAAAATACTACAAGAACAGGATTATTATGATCGAGATCGATTAGAATATGAACGCATAAGACTTGCAAGTCTTGCAGGAAACAAGGGCTACGCAGGTTTTAGAACAAACAATGTCCATTTCTATGTAGACACGGCCAAAGTAAAAAACACATTAGATATATACACTCAAATTCTTTCCCCTAGTGATAGCACCCAACATATTAGATACACATTAGACAGCATACTAGTATACCCTAACTATTCCAAATGGGACACAACCCATCGACCCGCTATACGAACTTCGTTGGACAATAGTATAACCATCATTGAGACCAAGCCATATCTCAATCATACCCTTTTTGAGAGAATGATATTAGAGGATTCTGAGAGATACTTTAATAGAACATTACAATCTAGGACCACCAAGAGACTACAAAATCTAGGACTATTTAATGTCGTTAACGTCATCAATGAACCAAGCGCAAACGGTCTTAGTGATCATATTACGCAGAAAATTTTTCTAAGTCCCTTAGATATTCAAAGCATCTCAGGGGAAGTAGAATTGAACAATAGATCTGGTAATTCTTTGGGATTTGGTGTATCCGTGTCTTATCAAAACAAAAACCTTTTTGGCAATGCAGAAAACTTTAGTTTATCCTTAGGGGGGGAAGTAGAAACCCAATTTGGTGATGGTATTAGTTTGATCAATTCCTCTGATTTTAATGCGCAGGCCGAACTAACAATCCCTAGATTTATTACACCATTTATAAATATAAAAGAGAATAAAAATTTTCTTCCACGAACGGTTATAAAAGCAGATTATACATTTCAACGTAGGACTGACTTATACAGTATCCAGAGTCTAACGACAAAGTTTGGATATAGGTGGCGAGAATCTACCTATAAACTGCATGAACTTTACCCTATTAATATAAATGAAATTAAGGTAACCAATGAGACGCAAGAATTTATTGATCTGATCAATCAAGATGCACGGCTACAGCGATCATTCACAAATGCGCTTATAGGAGGTTTACAATATTATTATACATATGCAAGTCCTCCACATAAGAATGACAGAAATAGTCATTACTTCAAAGCTTCTCTTGAAACGAGTGGTAATATGTTATCAGTGATATTAGGTGCTAACAAATCTAACCCTAAACAAATTGCTGGAATTGACTTTGCGCAGTTTACAAAAGTAACTTTAGACTACAGGAAGTATTGGGGATTTAAAGAATCTGATCTGGCCACCCGTTTGATTATAGGCGTCGGAAAAGCTTACGGCAACAGCCAAGAATTGCCCTATATTAAACAATATTTTGTTGGAGGATCTAACAGTCTCAGGGCATTCCGAATTAGAGGTTTAGGACCCGCCTCTTTTTATGTAGATCCTATTGGTTTGACAGAAGTTGAATCTCAATTCGTTGATCAAACGGGCGACATGAAATTAGAGATGAATATCGAATATCGTTTTCCTGTTTTCAAATTTTTTAAAAGTGCTTTATTTGTTGATGCTGGTAATATATGGCTCCTCGAAAGTGTAGATCGCCCTGAGGAAAAATTTGACTTCTCACAATTTTATAAAGAAATAGCAATAGGTGCTGGCTTAGGTTTAAGGTTAGATTTTGACTTTTTCATTATCAGATTGGATATTGCCTTTCCTCTGCGAGAACCTACCGCAAATGGATTCGACTGGCGCTTTCAGGATGTCAATTTTTTATCTCAAAATTGGAGAAAAAATAATCTAAGATATAATTTAGGAATAGGTTATCCATTTTGATGTTGACTATGATGAGGCATAGAATGTGGTTGTCATCTACAATTAACTCATTTCTTTTTCCTGAAAACATTCTTAATACTTCTCCAAGCTCTCTTTGGAAACGACTCACGACCTACTCCAAATGCCTCAAGCGTAAAATCTTCTTGAATAACTATTTTATCCAAGTTAAGCTCCATTGTATCTTTAAATTCCTCTTTATTTACATGAATAATTTCTCTACCGTAGCCAACATACTGAACGATCAGGCCGAGACTATCCTTGTTTTCGAATTCAGAAAAAACATCCAAAGCAAATGAACCATTAATATCTGTAGTCTGTCCTTTAGTTGTACCCGACACTACTACATTAGCCCCCACTATGGCTTCATTATTATAATCAACTATACAACCTTTGAGTATCCTAAGAGAGTCTCTATTTTCTTTTGGATAGTTGTGATTGACCTTGTTTTCTAAATTAGAATTTTCAGAATTATGTATTATTTCCTGGGGCGTTTTTATGATTGTTCTCGCTGAAGTTTGGGAACTCGCCAACATCAAACCCATCAATCCAGGCACAAATGCCAATTTTCGTATCTTGATTTTATGAGGTTTATACACAGAATCTTTTAAAGATTTTTTATCATAAATTCCACAAACCTTTTGAGCACTTTTTGCGTGTACAAGAGCAATATCCCATTTTGTCATTCCCCTAAAATCTGTAATGACTTGTTTACATTGTTCACATTTTCGACCGTTTTTACATATCTCCATTTCATCCCACACTTGTCCACAATCTTTAATGCTGCTGAGATTTACTTTAGTCCTCATTTTATCTACCTTAAATTAAATAAAGAACATTCTTTTCATATACATAATTCTAAGCTAAGTTTTTTTGTTAGACACTAAAATATATTCTCATTCAATAACCTTAAAGTTTTCTTCTTCAAGACATTTGGGGTATCCTGCATTCTCGGCGCTTTGCGACAAATGCTTAATTATATCTAAACTATCGGGTAAAGTAAAGATAATTGTACTTGTTTCTTGGAAGTTATCAATTTGCGTAACAACAGCACTTGTAACAAGAGCACGCCATTGATTTGTAAGGTACTGTTGTGGTATGGTGTCACCATTTGGATTGTATTCCACGAGTTTCTCATAGATAATCGTTTTGTATTGCGCTGGAACATCAACATATTCATATGAGGACATAAATGTTGAATCAATACATGGAATTGCTTGCTCGAGTTCTGCACATAAATTTGTAGCCAGACGTACTGAATCCAAATTTGACATTACATGTATTGAATTATAAGCTTCCTTTACGATTACAACAATCGAATCGTTTTCATATACTGATTCTGTTGTGCCAGCATCTTTAATAAGCACTTGCTCAGATATGGTTTCAAAAGTCGAAGGTACGACCCTATAAACATAAGGGTAGTAAGTGTAAAACTCTACCTTGTAGTTTGTATATCCTAATGTGTCACCTATGCATGAGACAACTTGCATTGTATCCATCGGATCATCCATTACTTTGTCTATTGGACCAAATGGTAAATCGTCATTACATGAAACCAAAAGTATTCCACATAAAAAAATCAAATGACATCGCAGTCGCGTTTGTTTTAACATAGGCATTTTAAATCTATCTATCCTTCATATTGGTGATACTCCGACACAGTAATATAATACCCATCAAGATCTCTAACAGAAAACTCCAATTGATGAGAATTTGGGCTCATTTGTATTTCTGCTTCAACATTATAATTAAGTTGCTTGAGACGAGCTCTGATGTGAGCAATATTTTCTACTCTGAAATAAAGAATAAGTCCTTGTGCAAAATTACCACTTGGTTTCTGCATCGTGGGATGGTCGTGCGCATTCCATTTATGGATACACAACAAAACATCATTTTTATCAGAAACTAAAACATCAAATGTATCGCCCCCATGTATACTATTACAATCAAAAATGGACTGGTACCATTTTGAACTTTCTTTTACATTCCTTACTGCTATTATTGGATCAACTTTCAATTTCATATTTTTATCTCACAACCATACGGTCTTGTCTAAGTGTGCGTTTGCACATTATCCCATTCTTGATCTTGGTCATTTGTTAGCCAATTTAATGCATAATGTCTTTCATAGATTATACTTGAATTTATAGCTCCATCCACTTCTTCACCTTTTATTCTAGCGTCTACACATGCCCAGTTCATCCTATACGTCTTATCCAATTCATCTAATATTTCTTCCGCTGATCTCAATTGGGCCTGATTACTAAATTCATCTCTAGAAGGTTTTATGATTGTAGAAACAACGGCCTGCACATCACAAATTTCACTTGGAAATTTTAAATCTGGAAATATCTTAAGTGCCCATAATAAAACATACAAACTTTCATATCGCCAAGTCGCATAGGACTTTTGATCAATATTCAATTGAGTCACTTCAAGAATAGATTGTTCCCTAGGGGAAAAGCCTTTAATTGACTTTTCTTCAATTGGCTTTTGCAACTGTTCCTGAGAAACCCCTTCACCATAAACAGCGATTATCATTAACGCGTATGCTCTTTCAATAACTTCTTGTTTTGTTCGAAGCCTTGTAGCCTCAGATGAATTTACACAAGGTAGATTGAGGTTGACTTTTATATTCTTGGTCTTAAGAATTGATTCTGATTTTGCTTTGCGCTGCATCTGTTCTTCGTTATAACTTTCTTTTGGTTGGTCATGATATTTTGCATCTACTGTGACACTTACATCATTCACTTCCATATGTCCATTGTCATCAATGATTAAATTATAATCTTTATCTAAAAAATGTTGGGCATTAGACTTTGCAAAAACCTTATTGGGTTGGGCAAAAACAAAAGCATCTAGATTTTGTACGATGCGCTTCAGTACCTTTTCAAATTCTGGTGTGATCTCGGGTTCAGCCATAAAAGGTATTTCACAATTGGCAGACATGACTTTATGTAGAAATTTATCTCTTAGCTCTTCATTTCTAGCGGGAATCGATTGGATGTAATTCACCATTCCTGCCAGATTTTGTGTAAGACCACATTCAAGCTTATCTAGTTTGTAAGATGGGTTTTCTCTTTCTCTATAATTAATTTTCAATGTCTTGTTCTTGCCAAAAAATCCAACTTTAATATTGGCCACCAAGGATTTTTGTTTGCCGCCATCATTAAACTCAACAGTGGCCTTCGGCAATTCAGCTTTGACAATTTTTATGATTTCTTCAAATTTCAGTTGATGGCTATAAATAGTACAATTTTCCATAATGTATTTATTCTCTACAACAGTTCTTAATATTATGACGCATTTTGTTTAGTGCACTGTTCAATTTTGAAATATACAATATTACTGGAAAATCAATAGGAATATTAGATTGTATTTAATCATATTTATATTTTGGCTTAAGCCGAATAGCTACAATGTAAAAATCCAAGACACTCCTTTAAGATTTTGTGCGATAAAGAATATATAGCAAAAACTGGAAAAAATAATTCAACTTAAGAGCGCACAATAAATTTCATTTGTAAAGCCTCAAGCTTCATGCTTTATAATGCTGAGAACATCTAAGCATTGAAAATCAGTTAATAAAAAACTGCAACACATACCATGTATCATTCAATAAATCAAAGGCAGATGCCTCAGCATGACAGGCTTGACAATTTGAAAACATAATCATACAATCGATAAAATCCGTCAACATATGCAAGACCAATCCGATACCAATAATATTAAATGGTCTTTTTAGAAATAGTAGTACGAGATATATCCACATGACATAAAAACTGTGCAATAGATGAAAATTGATACTACATCTATTGGCTTGAAAAATCGGGTTGGCCAACAAATGATCCAAGTCCACAAGCATTGTGGCTATTAGTATAAGATACACCTTCTTCCAATCTTTACGAAAAAAACACAATGCAATAAAAAGCGGAAAACCAAAGTGCAAAAAATAATGTAAAGCCGTTTGCATCTATATGATCGTATTTGTGCCAGGAGAATATCTTTGCGACAGTCCTTTCTTTCCTTTTAATGGGATCATATTCATTTTATGACAAGAGGCTTAAATCCACCATATGCCATCCGACCCGCATCAAATATATTTTTTGACGGGTCCAACAAAGGCGCAATCAATTCAACCATCCTAGAATCTGCGGCAATACGTTCATTGGCAAGATCACGAGCTTCTCGAGAATCAAAAACAACCCAACCAAATATAATGGTCTCATCTGCTTTTGACTCTATAACATCTGTAAAAGAGCGTGTACCCTCTAATTGTAAATCATCCGCCTCATATTCATTGTAAGACAGTGCTCCATGTTCTTTCCAAATCTCTGCAACTCTTTCTGCCACCTGTTTGTATTCCGTTAAATGGGTGCGCGGTATCGGCAAAACGAATCCATCTATATAATTTGACATAATTATTTCTATTATATTCTTATTTAAATCGGTCAACTAGGGGCTAACTTTACTAAGCTTATCAGTAAATATAATTAAACAAAATTGAAACTGGAGATTAAGAGTGACTACCGAAAGAAGTCCTAGAAGCCAAATAGAATTTAAAAAATTAATCTATTAACTTACACTTGCATGCAACAAATATAAAATTCCATGAATGAAACACACTAAGTTAATCCTACCTACAATTGTGTTTTCACAATTTTGTTGCACTTCATTATGGTTTGCTGGTAATGGCGTAATGGATGATCTGATGAAAACCTTCAAGTTGAACGCAAGTGCTTTAGGCAATCTCACCTCAGCAGTTCAATTTGGATTTATTTTAGGTACACTCATTTTTGCCATCTTTGCTATTTCTGATCGCTTCTCGCCTTCAAAAGTATTTTTAACTTGCGCTACGATTGCGGCTATATTTAATGGGGGTACTCTTTGGGAGAATAACAACCTATTAAGTATATTGTCATTACGCTTCTTTACTGGTTTTTTTCTTGCAGGCATTTATCCTGTGGGCATGAAAATCGCAGCCGATCATTTTGAAAAAGGTCTAGGTAAGTCTTTAGGGTTTTTAGTTGGAGCCTTAGTAATCGGTACGGCCTTGCCACATTTAGCTAAAGAAATGACGGATACATTACTCTGGAAAACTGTGATCATCTTAACATCATTGCTGTCTATAATCGGTGGGTTATGCATGTTTTTTTTAGTGCCAGACGGACCCTACAGAAAACAAGGAAATCAAATAAAATTTTCTGCATTTTTAAAAATTTTTAGAGACAAGCATTTTCGTTCAGCCGCTTTCGGATATTTTGGACACATGTGGGAATTATATGCATTTTGGGCATTCGTGCCTTTTATACTTAAAAAATACGTGAGCCAACATTCAGGAATGACATTAAATATTCCCTTGTGGTCATTTTTAATTATTGGTATCGGTGGACCCGCTTGTGTATTGAGCGGTTATCTTGCTGAAGCATTTGGTACAAAAAAGATAGCTTTCATCGCCCTTCTGTTATCAGGGGTATGTTGTTTGATATCGCCTATAATTTTTGAGACGGCATCAATATACCTTTTCGTTACTTTTCTACTAATTTGGGGAATGTTTGTCATTGCAGACTCACCCCTATTTTCAACCTTAGTTGCACAAAACGCTGCGCCAGAAATCAAAGGTACCGCATTGACTATTGTCAACAGTATTGGTTTTGCAACAACGATCATCAGTATTCAACTTTTAAATTATATGCAAGAATCTATAAACCCGATATATCTTTTCTTACCATTGGCTATAGGTCCACTTTTGGGTTTATCGGCTTTGGCGCAAAAGCAGTAATTTGCACTCTGCAAAATAATAAGTCACAAACTAGTATTGAAACTCTAATCAACGTCAATTTCAAATTTTGCATATTAGTAAAAACATTCTGAGATGAAACTTTCATTAATTTATATTGTGTTTCTTTTTACAAACTCAATAATCGCACAAGAATTTATTCTATTAAAAGAAGATTCTATTTCCCTCGTAGTTGATGATATAAATGAAACTGTTGATATTGTTGCGCTTGACTTGTTTTACAGTAACAATACCAACGATGCAGTCACTATAAATTGGAGAAGAGAACTCGGAGACAACTGCCCAAATGAATGGAGCATCGCATCAGTTGACCCAAACCTCAGTTATCCACCGAGCGTAAACGAATCGCCCCAAGCAATTCTTGTGTCACCTAATGATTCCAACTATATTATGAGGCAAGAATTTAGAACAAATTCAATTGCGGGATGTTGCGATGTAAAGGTAATTTTTACGCTAGGAGACAATCCTATTGACACAGGTTATTACCATTTAGATATTAACACAAATGGCTGCTTAGAAACTTTTGTTTCAGAAGATGATATTGAAAAACATATTATTTACCCAAACCCCAGTTCAAGTGTACTCAACATAGACAACAATGCCTCAATTGAATCTATTCAAATTTTTGATCTTACTGGGAAAACTTATTTTGAAAGTACAGGCTCAGTTCCATCTGTAATAACCATATCTCATGTTCCGTCCGGTCTTTACTTTTGCCAAATTAAAAATAGAGGCGGCCACTTTACAACAAGTAAAATATTTAAAAACTGATTTATCTCTTCAGACTTCTCATTAATTATTATCGCAAGGTTCTATTCTTGCCTCGAAAATTGTATCTGTATTATCATTGGCTGAAACAAACATTCTATTTGGTCCATCAGCCGTTACTGCCTGCTCGTATGTGTCATTGATCATGCCATTAGAACCAATAAACTTATGTGTTTCACTACAATTTTGAGACATGACAAAGAAAGGAAAGCAAATGAGAATACAACATTTAAATAATTGGAACATATTCTACAATTTTTTTAAAATTTGACAATGTATTAAAGAGTTGCATAACGTTTTTTATCAGTTTAGGTTTACTGTTTGAATACAATACCCCGGACCTCTAAAATTTTGAATTATTACAGCTTTTCAATGTCTAGCCGTCTCCCTATAAAACACTATCTTACGCACCTAAATTTTGAACATGTATAAACATTTGCTAAAACCCCTTGACCTTGGATTCACAACTTTAAAAAATAGAGTGCTCATGGGATCCATGCATACCATGCTAGAAGAAATTCCGGGAGGAAATGTAATGGCCGCTAAGTTCTATGCCGAAAGGGCCAAAGCACATGTTGGATTGATTGTGACAGGAGGGATTGCTCCCAATCACGAAGGCGCAGTCGGAGCAGGCGGCGCTACTATGATGAATGAAAAGGATGCCGAACATCACAAAATTATTACGGAGGCGGTGCATAAAGAAGGTGGTAAGATTTGTATGCAAATTTTACATACAGGCAGATATGCCTACAGCAAAGCCTTAGTGGCACCCTCTCCCATTAAAGCACCCATCAACATGTTTACACCCAAAGAACTCAGTTCAGAAGAAGTGGAAAATACAATAGAAGATTATGTGCATTGTGCAAAAATGGCACAAACTGCAGGTTATGATGGCGTGGAAATCATGGGCTCTGAAGGCTATCTTATCAATCAATTTATTGTCACACGTACAAATAAACGCACAGATAAATGGGGAGGTGATTACAAAAATAGAATTCAATTTCCCATTGAGATTGTTAAAAGAACAAGACAAGCTCTTGGCGAAAATTTTATCATCATATACAGACTCTCTCTTCTAGATCTTGTCGAAGAAGGCAGCTCTTGGGAAGAGGTGGTTCAATTGGCCAAAGAAATTGAAAAGGCTGGCGCTACAATTATTAATTCTGGAATCGGATGGCACGAAGCACGCGTACCCACAATAGGTTCGTGTGTGCCGCGCGGTGGATTTGCATGGATAACTAAAAAGCTCATGGGAGAAGTCTCTATTCCACTCATCGCTACAAACAGGATTAATACACCAGAAATTGCTGAGCAAATTCTAGAAGACGGATGCGCTGATATGGTTTCAATGGCAAGACCCTTTTTAGCCGACCCAGAATTTGTATTGAAGGCCATGGAAAATAGAGCTGCAGAAATCAACACTTGTATTGCCTGTAATCAAGCTTGTTTGGATCATACTTTTACGATGCAAAGGTGTTCGTGTATTGTTAATCCAAGAGCATGCCATGAAACGGAACTCAATTATCTTCCTACAGAAAATAAAAAACGCATTGCAGTTGTTGGTGGTGGGCCTGCGGGCTTAGCGGCTGCGGCGATAGCGGCAGAACGCGGACATGATGTCAACCTTTACGAAGCTTCTGATAAACTAGGGGGTCAATTTAACATGGCCAAAATCATACCTGGCAAAGAGGATTATGCAGAAACCATTCGCTATTACACAACAATGCTCTCAAAATATGATGTCAACATATTTTTAAACACCAAAGCGACAAATGAAATTTTAAATAGCGTCGCTTATGACGAAGTTATTATTGCCACTGGTGTAAATCCTAGAACTTTAGATTTTGAAGGTGCGGACCACCCTTCTGTTTTATCTTATCGTGAAGTATTATGGGATAAAAAACCTGTAGGAAAAAAAGTAGCTATAGTGGGTGCAGGAGGTATTGGCTTTGATGTGGCAGAATATTTATCTCATGACAAAGACTTAGCAGAAGATACCCCAGCTTACATGAAAGAATGGGGCGTAGATATGGACTACAATAATCGCGGCGCATTTGCAACTCCTGTTAACACACCTTCCCCACGCGAAATCTATTTATTGAAAAGATCAACGGGTAAGCACGGTAAAGATCTTGGAAAAACAACGGGCTGGATTCACAGAGCGAGTTTAAAGAAAAAGGATATTAATATGCTTTCGCAATGCGAATACATCAGCATGTCAGATGAAGGCTTCAAAATAAAAGTTCATGAAGAAACAAAAGTCTTAGATGTTGACAATGTCATCATCTGTGCCGGCCAAGAAATCAATGACACTTTATCAGCTCAACTTAATTTTCCAGCTGAGAACATTCATGTCATTGGTGGTGCTAAAAATGCCAAAGGATTGGATGCCAAGAGGGCGATAAAGGAAGCGGCTTATTTGGTAGCAGAGCTGTAGATAACATTTTATCTTAAGCAGTAATTTTAAAAGGGAATAGTTTCTAAATCTTTAGAAAAACCCAACTTATATTTCTACAATAAGTTTGCCCATCACTTTTCGATTCATCATTTCATCTAATGCCTTGGGCACATCCTCTAATGCAAATACTTTGTGAATGTGAGGATTTATTTTACCAGCATTAAAATCGTTGAATAATTGCATACTATTTTCCATGTGTCCCGATGGATTCTCTTGTGTAAAGCGACCCCAAAAAACACCAACTATTTCACAGCCTTTCAACAATGCCAAATTAAGCGGAATTTTAGGTATTTCGCCTGCTGCAAATCCCACAACCAAGTAACGCCCTTTCCATGCCATAGCGCGTAGCGCAGGTTCGGCGTAAGCCCCACCCACTGGATCATAAATCACATCCGCACCCTTGCCATCCGTCAGCTCTTTGATACGTAATTTTAAATCTTCATCATTATAATTTATGAGATCATCCGCACCGTAATTTTTACATAGTTCTAATTTTTCTGAAGTTGATGCACAGGCGATAACACGTGCCTTCATATTTTTTGCTAATTCTACAGCAGCCAATCCTACACCACCTGAGGCACCAAGTATCACAATCGTCTCGCCCTCTTTTAATTGTGCGCGATCTTTTAGGGCATGTAGAGATGTGCCATAGGCATACATAAATGAAGCTGCAGTTTTGTAATCCATTTTATCTGGCTTCGGAAAAACTCTATTTTCATGAGCTCGCACTTCTTCAGCCAAACCGCCATAAGGCACTATCCCAAATACAGGATCACCCACTTTAAATTTCTTTACATTCGAACCCACTTTTATCACGACTCCAGAAATGTCACTTCCTGGTGAAAAGGGAAGTTCAGGTTTCATTTGGTACTTTCCTTGTATAATTAAAGTGTCCGGAAAATTTAATGCACAGGCTTTCACACTTACAATGACCTCTTTAGATTCAGGCTCTAGACTGTCAACATCTTTAAACACCAGATCTGAGGGCATTCCTAACTTTTCGCAAATTATAGCTTTCATTATATTGTATTGAGTTCACAAATTAACAATAATAATTATCACAATTTCATCTAGTAAAATAGCTTGTTATAATTATTATCTTTGAACTTAAAGGAAAGGACAAATGCAAAAAATAATTGTTACTGGCGGCATGGGCTACATTGGTTCCCACACTGTAATTGAATTAATCAATCACGGATTTGAACCTATCATACTTGACAATCTTTCTAATGCGAGTATTGAAGTATTAGATGGGATTAAAAAAATTACTGGCGCAAAAGTAAAGTTTGAAAATATTGAATTAACCGATTCTGACGCCACTTCAAAAATACTGAACAAACATAAGGACAGCATTGGCGTGATTCATTTTGCAGCGCTAAAAGCTGTAGGTGAAAGTGTAGAAAAACCTTTGTTGTACTATAAGAACAATATCTTTAGTTTGGTTAATATTCTAGATGCTGCAAAAGCAAATAAGATTCCACATTTTATTTTTTCATCGTCTTGTACTGTTTATGGCCAACCTGACGTTTTGCCAGTCACAGAAGCGACACCTATAAAACCCGCTGCCAGTCCTTACGGCAATACCAAACAAGTTGGAGAGGAAATACTAGAAGCAGCAATGTCTAAAGATCAAGAAACGCATTCATGTATTTCACTGAGATATTTTAATCCTGTTGGTGCGCACAACTCAGCGGAGATCGGAGAATTACCTTTGGGAGTCCCGAATAATTTGATGCCTTATATAACCCAAACCGCGGCAGGTGTTCGAGATCAACTAAGTGTATTCGGAGATGACTACAATACACCAGATGGGACAGCAATTAGAGACTACATTCATGTTGTTGATTTGGCAGAAGCACATGTTATTGCCTTAAAAAGATTAATTGAAAAAGAAAATACACGTCCATATGAAGTTTATAATTTGGGGACTGGCAAAGGGCACTCTGTTATGGAGGTGATAAAATCTTTTGAAAAATCGACAGGCATTAAACTTAATTTTAAAAAAGTAGCCAGAAGAGCGGGAGATATTCAAAGCATTTTCGCTGACACTCAAAAAGCCAGTGAAAAATTAAAGTGGCAAACACGTTACTCACTTGACGACATGACATCCTCTGCTTGGGCATGGGAAAAAAAGCTAAGAAACATATCTAAATAAATCTTTATTAGGCCTATGATGAATAGTAGTTTTATTATTAGCCTTTCGGCGAAAGCCAAATTGTGTAGTTGAAAAAAAGTAGAGTTATCATTTATAAATTCCTTACTTATGGCTTTTACCGCATAAGTGTATGAAGCTCATTATATTGAATAAAAAAAGAGCTTATCATGACGTTGATAAGCTCTTCATCTAATCAAACCTTAAAACATATTGAAAACTAGCTGTTAGTCTATTAAGCTTACAACTGATTAAATGTATAGAATAAAATTTTAGTCTTCTGAACGAAAACTGAAAAAAATATTTTTATATATTATTATAACTTATATTCATGAATTACATTAGTTTGGATCACTATATCTAGGATCTGACATAAAATCTTCATCTGTAAGCGTATGAAGAAAGTCAATAACTGCTTCCGTTTGAAATTCTGTTAAAGAAATCGAATCCATGAAAGGGCTTTTGCCTATTGATGGATGTCCACCTGAATTATAGTGTGCCATCACTTCTTCGAGCGTCTCAAATCGTCCATCATGCATATAAGGTGCTGTATGCACTATATTTCTCAGAGTAGGTACACGAAATTTTCCATTTTCTATAATAACACCCGTCTCCTCCCCTCTACCCAGATCGTCAAAGTCAGAAAAGTCATCAGCTTCAGTCAATCCATTATTAAGATATGTTCCGTCAGTAAATAAAGGATCAGAATGACAATGAAAACATTGTCCATCTGGTAGGAAAAATGGATCTAAATCAAAAAATATATCATGGCCGATTTGCTCTTTATCACTAAAAATAATTTGACCAGTTTTAACACGATCATACTTACTGTTACCTGAAGAAATCAGTGTTCTTTCAAATTGAGCTATAGCTTTTGCGGCTAATTCCTTAGTAATCTCAGCTGAATTTTCTATACCAAATGCCTTTCTAAACAGCTCTTGATATTTAGGGCTGTCACTTAGTTTTACTATGACTTCTGGCCATGTGGTATGTAATTCAATAGGGTCTTCAATAGGCAGCAAGGCTTGTTCTTCAAGTGTATTTACACCACCGTCCCAAAACAATCCCGTATAAAAAAAACCTACATTTAATAAAGACATAGAACTTCTACGCCCTGCTATATTATCAACGCCTTCAGATACCGCTAAATTGTCCGTAAAACTTCCTTGCTGAAGATGACAACTACTGCATGACTGTGATTCATCTCTACTCAGAATAGGATCATAAAACAAGTGTCTACCTAATTGTATGCCATCCTTAGTTAATAAATTATCTTCTGGTTGTTCAAAAATCGGAAAGCGCTCCGGAATCTCTAAATCAACCAATACTGGATTGTAATTGATATCTCTCAAGTCCTTTCCTGTAGCCATACCTCCAGGATCATCATTACATCCGATTAAAAAAACAAGCGATAAAATTACAATTGATAAGCGCAAATCCAATTTTTTATTATTAAACGTAAATATGCCCACAATAGTTATTCTTTTATGTAAGAAATTTTGTTCAGTCTTGACATATAATGACATTTAAAAAAGAATCTTAAGTCTCAATATTCATAAATCTAAATGGTCTCGCAGCCAATGTGCCACTCCTACGGGTTCTTAGACTTTAAATTATACTTCTCATATAATAATCTCAACTCTATGGGTTTGCCGTTTCTTTCGATTCTAACTCAAACAAAATCACAGGATCTAAACTCATAAGAATGACACTAACACGACCAAAAGAATCTGTCGGATCAATAGCCCCAAAGGGGTGAAAATAGACTATCAAAACAACGCAAAAACATCACAGAACCCCAGAGGGGTGACATATTATCAGCAAAAAAAACAAAAATAGTTATAGAGTCACTCCTACGGATTTCTCTTCCTTTAACCATTCTTCTCATACAATAATATCAACCCTGCGGGTTTGCTGCTTCTCCAGTTTCTAAACTACACAATTATCTATGCTTAAAATTGCATATCATATTTTTTTAATAGTTTGATTTTTGCAAACTTACTACTTCCAAACGCAGCATTGATTTAGATATAAATTATTGCAGCAACAATTATTATCTTATCAATAAAATTATTTAACAATGGCTAATACATTCATGCAATTAAAATTAATGGCGTTTCAAATGACATCCACTTGTTCGTTGGATTAAAACCATCGATAAACATATCTGATCTTGTAAGAGAGTAAAAATAATTCTTCAAATTTTATAAATAAAAGTAAAATCTTAAGCAAAAATTTTTCATGACAAGAAGGATTTGGAGCATTCTCGTATTCTCAATCTCATATCAAAAATGTATATAATTAAATATTAAGCCTACAAAAACACCATAGAACAAAAACATTCAAACAAGAATTTACAGAATTACTTGGAAAGTATAATTGATAATACAGGCGATTATCATTTCGAATGGATTCGAAAAGAAGTACGAATTATTCAATAGAAACCGCAGCTGATAAATTTTGCGAAAGTACAGCTGTGATCTCCTCATTAGTCAAGGTCGCGTTTATGCCAGATAGCAATTTTAAGATATCAATTTGAGCGTCTATCGTCCAAGTCACTCCTGCATTCACTGGAATGAAAACATCATAAGAAAGCATATTGTCTGGAAAGGGATCAACAATTTCTATTTGACGTATGCTATCAAATAATTGAAAATTAATTCTTGATGATAAATAAAAATTTGTATCCTCCGAATACAAGCTATCCAAAGCCTCATCAATTTTAGCACTTTGATCTAAGCCTGAAAAAGGTTTTATCATACTGAGGAGATCTTGATCAAAACCTAATCTACAATTTACGGTTCGAATAGTATCAGCAAATCTTGTGCGCCCTATACTTTTTGAGGCTGACGTTTTATAAAAGACAAAATCATCTCTGACAGGTGCTAGAGAAGTTTGCAGAGTATCTCTAGTAACATAAGTACCTGCATCTCCAACAAACTCAAAATCTGAAAAAACAATTTCCAATCTTTTAAGCACTATCGTATCTTCACCGCTGATAAAAAAAGTGTCTCTATTGATATTGAAAACCTCGTCATTGAAGATAAGTTCAAAATCAAAATTTACAAGTGGATATGTACAACAGGAGTCGCAACTAGTAACAGCATCAAAATTATAATTATTCGCAAAAAAGTCAAGGCAACCTTCCTCTGATTCTTCACAAGATATCAAGCAGAATATGAGTATAAAAAAACTAAGAAGAAGACTTGGTCGCATGATCCTTCACTATTTTTTTGATGATCTGTTTAACCTGAGCAGAAAAATCCTTTTCTAAAATCCAATTATAATATTGTTTGTCTTTGGTTAAAACTTCTGCAGCATTTTTACCTACATATTTCCCAAAATTAAAAACAATCTCTCCTTTTTGATTGTACTTTAAACGGTTAGTAACATCTACGGATCTAGCATCGTTGGTGAATGCTGCTAATGATGTCATATCATTTTTAATGGGCGCAGGATGCGCAAAACCATCTCCATCAACCCAATCAATATTTTCATATTTTTTCAATTGCCCTTTCAACACTTCTACTGTCGCTTGAACATCTGCTAGGGCATCATGCGCATTTTCTATCTCTTTATCACAATACACTTTGTAAGCCGCCTTAAGTGTTCGCGGCTCCATTTTGTAAAATATTTTCTGAACATCAATTGTACGGCGCTTATCTAAATCCAGTTCTTTGCCACATCGTGCAAATTCCTCCATCAACATAGGAATGTCAAAACGATCAGAATTGTAACCCGCTAAGTCGGCATCACCAATAAAGTCCCACAACTTATCTGCTACCTGATCAAACGTAGGTTTATTAGCTACATCCGCAGCCGATATCCCATGTATATTATAAGACTCTTCTGAGATCAAAACAGGACCTGGGTTAATAAGCAAACAAATTTCTTGTGGCTCTGGATTTTCCTTAGTGTATTTTATTAGAGCGATTTGAATAATTCGATCTTTCACAACATTGAGTCCAGTTGCTTCTATATCAAAAAATACGATGTCTTTTTCTAAATTAAATTGTATGTCTTGCATTTATATTATTCCTTCTTTTTTAGCCTTTTCAGTTGGACCATGTAATTGAATAGGTTTTACTTTCTTTCTTAACTTCATATTTAAAAATTCTACCAGCAAAGAGAACGCAATGGCAAAATAGAGATATCCTTTTGGTACCGCTCCCACTTCAGAACCTAAAAATTTAAAGTGTGCTAAATGTGCACCCTCAATAATCAACATGAATCCTATCAAAATTAAGAACGCCATCCCCAACATTTGAATGGTTGGATGATCGTTCACAAATCTTCCTACAGGCACAGCAAATAAGACCATAATGGCTACAGAAAACACAACAGCAATAACCATAATAACCAAAGCCCCTTGCAATCCATTCGTCATACCAACTGCAGTTAAGATAGAATCAAATGAAAAAACAATATTTATTAAAGTAATCTGAATGATAGCACTTGTCAATGTCCCTTTCTTTTTACCTTGTCCTTCATTGTGGTCATCCCCTTCCAGTTTATGATGTATTTCTGTTACACTTTTATAAAGCAAAAATATACCTCCTAAAATCAGAATAATACTCTGACCAGAAAAGCCACCTTCGAATATTGAATTTTGAAATGATATCCATGGGGCCTTCATCGCAATTAATACTGAAATTCCTAAAAGCAAAATTATTCTCATAATCATAGCTAAAAACAAACCAATATTCGTAGCTTTCTTTTGATCTTCTTTAGGAATCTTTCCAGCAGCGATTGAAATGAAGATAATATTATCTACACCCAAAACTATTTCCAGAAACGTCAATGTCAATAAGCTCATCCAGACAGCAGTATCCGCAAAATCTGGCATTACCAACAAACTCATCATTTTTTAAAGATTTTGATGGCAAATATAGTACTATAGTTTAATATCTTATTTGGTGCGGTCTGAAAGAAGACGTCTATGCTGTCTTTTGGATTTCGAGAGTATGAGAAATCGGGAAAACGTGAAACTATAATTGTAAGTAAAAGATTTTTTTAATTTCTAGATAAGGTCAAAAAATCTATCAAAATCTTTACTTACCATTTTCCATAACCCAAAATCCTATGCAGGGTTACAAAGGTTTGAAAGCTATGGCGTTATGTTCACAATAAATTTCAGTATAATACATTTAAGAGTGTATATGCTACATTCTCAAGATCAATAATTAAAAAAATGAAACGCTATCTCTTAGGTATCCTTTTTATCACATTGCTTGTGTTTGGCTGCCAAACAAGTCAGCCTTCAGATCAAATCTTAAGTGAAGTTATAGGCAAAATTCAAAATGCTTCAAATATCCAATACACCTACAGAAGCATAACTGACAATAAATTTAATGACACAAAATATTTTGATACAGCTGTTGTTACTTATTATAAATTAGATAGCAGCTTACATGGTTTTGGACTAAAGGCTTTGTCACGAAATGAAGCGTATATATTTGATGGGCACAACTTTGAAGAAATCAATCATGATGAAAAGACAAGAATACAATTTGACCAGAATGAAATAATTCAGGATTCTTCTTATTTTCATAATTTTTCATTCTTCGCTTCTAACCCGTTACGGATAAAAGAATATCCTCAATTTGATTCTATTGTTGAATCGATAATTAACAATAAACGTTTTCATCTTTGCATGTTTGAAGAAAATAGCCCATCCAAATCTGACAGTTCTAAAATAGTGAGGTATCAAAAAACATTTTTTATTGAAGCTGATTCTAATTATATAACTCAGTTTAAAGATCTGACAATTAGAAATGATGAAACACTTCAAATCGTTGATCATTTCTTTTCAAATTATAAGTATCAAAATAAAAAGTCTCTTTTTCCAAAATTTGAACATTTAGAAAACTACAAGATAATCCAAGAAGCAGACATCGATGATGAATTTACATACACACCTGTAAAAGTAGGAGAGAAATTATCACAGAAAAATTATTTAAACCTTAGCGGAAAAGAAGTTTCTATTTATGGAGAAAATCAGAAACCAACACTTATCATGTTTTCATTTATTGGCTGTGCCCCATGTGAGATAGCACTCAATGATTTTAAGGATGCAGACTATTGGTTTAAGAATCACCTTAATGTATACTACAGTAGCTTTCAGAATAATGGTGAATCCTTAAAAGAATATTTAAAAAAGAAAGATTTTCCATTTGATGCATTTGGTAAGGAAAGCAATATGATAGCTGATTTTTCGCTCTACCATGCGCCGTCTTTTGTGTTTATAGATCCATCGGGTAAAATCTTAAAAGTTGTGGAAGGTTATGATGATGAAGTCCAGCAATCATTGTTTGACTTAATTATAATGGATGAGTAGAATCAATCTTCTTTCCAAAAAGCATTGCAGACTAATATTGTCAGGAAAAAGAATCTAAATTTACTTTCTAACCCTACTCAAAAAGCCCTCGCATATTTTATATACAAGGGCCATAAAAAACCACATCGATCAACTAAGGCTCAATACGTTTCTGATTAAAATTTTGTGGGGTTTTCGTGTACTAAAATGGATGATGTTCTGTCTTTTGAGTTCCCCTAAAACTCTGGCAACCGTTTGCCGCGACGTATCTGTAATGTTAGCTATTTCCTTATGCGATAAACCATGATTAATCAATATTTCATCAAGCCCAATTTTGATACCTTTAAGTTGGGCTAGATTTTTTAGGAAGTCTACTATTCTATTATGTGCTTTTTTGAAAACGAAGTTGCTCATTCTATCTTCCAAGTTGGCCATCTTCTGAATGAGTATCTCAGTCAGTGCTTGACACAATTGTGGATTCTTTTCTAAGAGTGATTTGAAAAATGTTACACTTAATTTAAAGACCTCTGTGTCAGAAAGAACATGCGCAAATTGACGGCGCGTCGCATGACCAGGCAAAATATTCTCACCTACTAATTCCTTACCATAGACAATCTCCTTAATGAGTACTTTATCATTTGAAGTATTCAGTCCTATTTTAACTGAACCCTTATTAATAATAAAGACACTTTTTATTGGATCACCTACATCAAACAAATAACTGTTCTTCTTAAATTTTTCAAAAGTCGCCTGATTAGCTATTTGCTCGATTTGATTGTCATCTAAACTTTTGAACAGGTCTAGGTCTTTGAGGATTAAAAATTTTGATGAATGTAACATATCTATGGTTTTTATTCTCTAAGATGAAGCTGAAACCAAATACCCCTACTCTACTAGGAAATTTCTCAAAATTAATTTATTGCTCCTCTATTTTCATGCTGTTTTAACTCTGAATCTTAATCATAAAGTAATATTAATTTAACATTTTAGTAACATATTAGGAAAACACCATATACATGCGACAGAGTAGTAATATATGCAGGCTTTTTGTACTTTATACACGAATGAAAAATCTACAAATTGGAGCACTTCACGTAAATTAAACACTATGAAAGGTAAGCGTCATTTTAATCTTTACTGCCGAATCGTATTCCAATAAAAAATAAAACAATTCTATGAAGGAAACTGGCATTAAAAACACTGATGCATCCCTAAGTGCACATAATATTAATAGCTGGAAAACAGCATTTTGGAATCTTAAACCCAAAGACTTAGCAGAAGATACCTTAAGAAGAAATCAAGGAACCATATCTTACAATGGTACTTTAACGATTTATACCGGAGAATTTACAGGAAGATCACCCAAAGACAGATTTATTGTTAAAGACAGCATTACTAAAAATGCTGTAGACTGGAATGATATCAATCAACCCATCGACGAAAAACATTTTGATAGCTTACACCAAAAAATATGCAATTATCTAGAAGATAAAGATTTGTATATTAAAGATGCAGCGATCGGAAACAATACTAAATACCAGCTCAAAGCCAGAGTCATCAGCGAACATTCATGGAGTGCACATTTCGTACACAACATGTTTATCAGATTAAGTGAAGAAAACTTGCGCACTTTCACGCCAGACTGGGTCATCTATGTGGCACCGGGATTTAAAGCAGATCCAAAAATTGATGGTACACGTGAAAAAAACTTTTCGATAATTAATTTCGGAAAGAAAACAATCATTATTGGAGGTTCAGGTTATACAGGTGAAATCAAGAAAGGAATGTTCTCTGTAATGAATTTTTATTTGCCTAAAAATGAAGGTGTTCTCTCGATGCATTGTTCTGCTAATGTGGGCAAACAAAATGATACGGCTGTATTTTTTGGATTGAGTGGCACAGGAAAAACAACCCTCTCAGCTGACCCCAATAGAGAACTTATTGGCGATGATGAACATGGATGGTCAGAAGATGGTATTTTTAATTTTGAAGGTGGATGCTATGCTAAATGTATTGGTCTCAGGAAAGAAAACGAGCCAGATATTTATAATGCCATTAGACCAGGTGCTATTTTAGAAAATATAAAATTTTTTCCTGGCACTTCTAGACCCAATTATGAAGACACAAGTATTACACAAAACACACGTGTATCTTATCCCATACATCATATTCACAATCACTACAAAAAGGAAAATGGAGATCATCCAAAGAATATTTTCTTTTTGACTTGTGATGCCTTTGGCATTCTTCCGCCTTTGTCAAAACTGACACCTAAGCAAGCCATGTTTTATTTCATCTCTGGGTACACAGCGAAAGTTGCTGGAACAGAAGAAGGTGTCGCAGAACCAAAAGCAACATTTTCAGCTTGCTTTGGCGCACCATTTTTACCATTGCATCCGAATGAGTACGCTCAACTCTTAGGTCAAAATATAAAAGATCATGGTGTCAACACTTGGTTGGTTAATACTGGATGGATCGGAGGATCTTGCGGTACAGGTAAGAGAATATCATTAAAACATACAAGAAACTTAATCAATGCAGTCTTAAATGGAAACTTAGAAGATGTATCCTTTACAAACTTCGATGTTTTCAATTTGAAGATTCCAAGTTTCTGTCCCAATGTACCTGGAGATATTTTGCATCCAAGAAACTCATGGGCAGATAAAGAAGAATATAATTCAAACAGAATTAAACTGGCAGAAATGTTTAATGAAAATTTTGAGAAATTTAAAGAAAACGTTTTATTGGATATTATAGAAGCTTCTCCGATTACAGCATACGAACTAGCCGAATGATACCACAGTAAAACTGGTATCAAAAGAAGGGCCTTTCATGGAAAGGCCCTTCTTTTCTTTTAGCTTTTAGTATCAAGTCTTCTAAAATGTATCTCCCAATGAGCTACATTTTCAAGAAACGCTTCACAATGGTTTTATCAGCAAATTCCATTTTTACCATATGCAATCCCTTACTAAGCTCATTAATATCAACTTGAGTTTTATTTTTAAAACTATTATCCACAGTCATAATTCTTTGACCGCTCAGGTTATAAAAGCTGATATTGTTCGGAATTGCATTATTAAACTCCAAGGTCAAAAATTGACGAGAAGGATTGGGATATAATTTTATAAGTTCATCATCTTCATCTAAATCAATTGTTGATGAATTGATATCTACAAAATAGGTAGCTTCTAAAAAGCATCCTAATGCATCTTCCACTGTTAACGTGTAATTACCGCTATTCACACCAATCAAATCTTCTTCATTGCTGACTATCCCTCCCGATTCATCTGTCCACACAAACATATATCCTGGTGTACCGCCGGATATTGTCACATTAATTGATCCACTATTATCAACATCAGTTGCATTCATAATGTCCCCATCAATTGTCAGAGGTTCTGCTACATTGATAACTGTGCTTGAAGAAGTTTCGCAGCCATTTGCATCTATTACATTTATCTCTAATACGTCAGATTCAAATGTACTCGATACCGAATAAGGTGGTGTGCCACCTATTATATCTAACGAAACTAGATCCACATCAAATTGTCCGTCGCATAAGTCAATACCATTATCTAAAACTGCAAAAGAAATTTCAGTTGGCTCCGTAATGGTATAGTCGATAGTTTCAGAACATCCATCCATATTAGATACAACGACCTGATACATACCAGCACTTAAACTATCAGGATCAAATCCATTATAATTAATCATAAAGTTTTGAGGATCAGCTAAAGCCACTTCTACTGTTCCATCAGAACCTCCATTACAAGATACATCTGTTGTGGTAATTGTCGCATCAATATTTGTATCATCATTTTGAATCATTGCTATTAAATCAATCGAACATCCATTGGCATCAACCAATGTTAAATTATAATTTCCCGCAGATAATCCGCCTTGAGTTAAAGATCCAAAAGGCTGCAACATGTAGGGTGCTGTACCTCCCGTAGGCACAACTTCAATAGAGCCTGCATTGTCATTACAACTTTCATTAGTTACAATTACATCTGCTGTAAGGTCATTATTTACTGTTACAGTAAAACTACATTCTGCAGAATTCCCACAAGCATCTGTCGCCCTGAAAGTGACGGTAGTTACTCCACCCGGAAAACTAGATCCAGATGCTAGGCCTGCTGTCAATTCTACTATAGGTGCATCACAATTATCAGTAGCTAATGGCAAATTATAAGAAATTGCCCCACAACTGTTTGAGACAACTGGAGAGTTTGAACAATCAATTACAGGTGCGATATATTCTACAACAATGATAGATACATTTTGAGTAGCCACATTACCATTAGTATCAGTAATCTGAACAGGATAATCTTGTCTACCAATATTCGAACAATCAAAATCAGGCGTACTGAAGTCAATAGTCGCAATCCCACAATTGTCAAAACTGCCCATATCAATGTCACTAAATTCCAATGCAGGAGCTTGCCCTAATTCATCTAATTCAACTTCTACTTCGTCTGGCACCATTATAAAAGGTAACAAGGCATCACCATTTTCTAAAACTATAGTATCAGTCACCATACATCCATTAGCATCAGTCAATTCATATATGTATTCTCCAACACCTAAATTTATAAGCGTATCAGGAATATTAATAAGCGTGTCCATGTTTATAATAGTCGTATCATTAGTTAAGCCCGTATTCCACACTATATCATAACCTTCTGTTCCGCCTTCTACACCTATAGTAATCCTTCCATTATTAGTTTCTGCACAAGAAGGTTTAACTAAAACCAGCAAAGTAGCTGTCAATGTATCTGGCTCAACTAACATGATATTATTGATTGTATCAGAACAGATACCATCATCAACAGTGACGCTATATACACCGCCACTCAAATTTTCTAAGGAAGCTGTATTGTCACCTGTCGACCAAGTATAACTTTGCATACCTGAAGCATTCATTAGATTTAAATTTATTGCTCCATCTGAAGCGCCTCCACATGAAACATTTTGTACATCCGCATCTGCACTCAAACTACAACCAGAACCTAGTACCGTCACTTCACCTTCAACTTCACAACCATTGACATCAATGACGAGAACCTCATATAAGCCTGGGGTCAGATCGGTAATTGTACTTGAAGTTCCACTGTCAACTGTATCATTTGACCATTCATAATCATAAGGAGCAGTACCACCATTAGGCACTGCTGTCGCTGTGCCATCATTACCTGCTCCTGAAACGTTAGTAGCTGACATTACAACAGCAAGTACTTCAGGTTCAGAAATTTCAAATGATGTAGATCCGGTACACTCGTTCTCGTCTGACAAATTGATTTCATATTCTCCAGGAGAAAGGTCGCTTCTATCACATCCTACAAAGCCATCTGGCCATGTACATTCAATATCGCCAGTGCCACCAGTCGCAAATATTTCCACAGCCGCATCCTCAAAACCATTACAACTTACTTCAGTAATATCAATATTTGAAGCTTCAATTTGATCTGGCTCTAAAATTTCTACAGTGGAGATACTTGAGTTTCCTGTAACATCAGTTACTGTCA
>ENA-ORXM01001585-ORXM01001585.1-marine-metagenome-genome-assembly--contig:-NODE-1585-length-31067-cov-4.210035_pt1 | contig 31067 bp, 35 predicted proteins | sample MGYA00237867_ERZ511480 | MGnify/ENA primary metagenome ERZ511480 (study PRJEB26309, sample SAMN06266103) | marine metagenome | isolation source: Algal blade | place: United Kingdom:Sidmouth, United... | reverse complement strand
TAAGTCAGAGCGCCCTAAGGCTTTGAGCACGCCAATATGAGCAAAGCCGCGCGCCCCTCCGCCACTCAAAATAAGCCCAACCCGCCGTTGCCGTTTCGCCGTTTCCATAGGGTTCAATGTAGCACCCAAAGATGAAAATTCTTGAGGTGAAAGGTACACGCGAATCGAAAATCAAAGATCGAAAATCGAAAAAATAAGACTTAAAGTGAAACCTTCGTGATAGCTTGGGGTATGGCGGGTAAAGTGATGAACCGTGCAGGGCTCGAGCTGCCCCGAGACCATTACGATTACGTGGTGCTTGGTGGTGGTTTGCTCGGGTTAGCTTGCGCTTTTTATTTGCAAACATTTCAACCTGATGCCTCACTTTTGATAGTCGAACAAGACGGTATACCGAGTGAAACAGGGGCGACGCACGTATCGCCCGCCCTTATTACACGCTTTTTTGAGGACGCTGAGTTGCGCCGCCGCGCCGAGTGGAGTTTGAAAACGCTAAAAAATTTATCAAAAGAGACAGGTGTCGCCCGCCCTCATGATATACCTTTCCAACGTTCCGGCATCGTGCAGCTTTTAGCTGAGACGTGTGACGGCGCTGTTGCAACAGATCAGGTTTTAGAGAAATTTCCAGAACCCCAGGTTAAGGCGATGGCAGAGTTGGTGAATCTTAGCGCAACCCCCTTCGCCCGCTATGACGAACGCGCGGGTTACGGCAGCGCCGAAGCGGTTGCCCTGCACTACGGTCACGGCGCGGTGAAGCGCGGGGCTGACCTGTTATTGAACGCTCGAGCCCTCCCCGTATCAGAAAAGCAAATTGGCTTGGAGCGGCTCGAGTATGACCGCTTTATGCGGCGCGTTGTCGTCAAAACAGAAGCGGTTACGGCTGATAGAGTCATTGTTGCGCTGGGAGCAAACACACCTTCTTTTGTAGAGGAAGCGCTTGGTAGCTTGCTGCCCTTCAAACGCGTTTACCGACAATATCCTCGCATTGAAGCGGATGTTCGCTTACCCGTTGAACAGGGGCGGGTGCAGCTTCCTGTTATCCAGACAAACGGTTTTACGCTGCGCCCGCAAGGAGAGGGTTTGCTCATCGTCGCGCCTGAACTTCCCCCTGACCCCGATGGGTATAAACCGACAGGCGCAAATTTAATGGGTGTTCGCGTCGGCGTGCGGCGCGAAATCTTAGAGCTGCTTATGGACCATGCCGAACAGCTTCCGGCCTTTAGCTGGGAGAGCCTCAACCTAGGTAAAACGGTTGCAAAAGTGCGCGGTGCGTGGGAGGTTGTGACTAAGAATAATCTTCCGGCTTGGCAGCAGGTTGAGGGCTCAGGCTGGTACACCTTTGTGGGAGGTGAGCATGGGTTTAGCCTTGGTCTAAGCGCGGCTTATGATCTTGCGGCAACGCTAGCAGAGGTTGAGAAAACGCGCCCTTGGGATTTATTTAAGCTAGTATGAGGGTATGTATGCCGTCAGTATTTCTCAGGCTAGGGCACATCTTTCAGAGCTAATTGAAGAGGTACTTGCGGGTAAAGAAATTGTCATTACCATTGTCATCACCAGGGCAGGTAAACCTGTTGCCAAACTCGTTCCCTTCGAAAGGGATACATCACCGCGTGATTTGAGTCAAGGTACTTGGGAAGGCAAAGTTTGGATGGCGGATGATTTTGACGACTTGCCCGAAGAACTTGCTCGAGCTTTTGGGATGATTGAGTGAATTTTCTATAGAATGCCTAATCCTTGCACCACGCTGACCCTTGCACCACGCTGACCCTTGCACCACGCTGACCCTTGCACCACGCTGACCCTTTTGACTGCTTACTCGTGGCTCAAGCACAACTCGAGAAGCTTCCCTTAAGTTACTAGGGATGAGCGCTTAGAGCAGTATGGTGTTCCTATTATCAAAGCTTGAGTAAACTTATAAAGCTCTTCTCTTTGTCCTTTTTACTTTCCCCTTTATACTCGTCTATGACCCCGCCCGACGTACCCGAACGGCTCGAGACCGAACGCCTCATTATTCGCCCGCCCACGCTTGAAGATATTTCTGAGATTTACGCGGCTGTTACCGAATCTTTAGCAGAGCTTAAGCCCTGGATGCCCTGGGCAACCGATGAATTTTCCCTGCAAGGCTGCGAAGAAAATACGCGCCAGGCGATTGCCAAATTCATCACCCGCGAAGATTTACGCTATCACTTTCAGGACAAAACGACGGATGGTTTTCTTGTTGGTAGCGGCTTGCACCGCATTGACTGGAAAGTCCCCAAGTTCGAAATCGGTTACTGGTGCCGCTCATCAGAAATGGGTAGGGGTTACGTTACTGAGGGCGTCAAAGCTCTAGCTGAGATGGCGTTCGAAATTCTGGGTGCTGCCAGAGTAGAAATTCGCTGTGACAGTTTGAATACGCGTAGCTTTCAAGTTGCAGAGCGCTGCGGATTTGAACTCGAGGGTACTCTTAAGAACGAAAGCCGCTCGGTTTCAGGCGAGCTGCGCTCGACGCGGGTTTACGCACGGACACGCTAACAATCTCCATCTTTTGTAGGTAGAGATTGCCCATAATTCTTGCTACACTTTCCCTATGAACTTACTTATTCGTTGGGGCTTGAACGCACTGGCTCTCTACCTAACAACCCTTTTAAATGTCGGCCTTTTCTTCGAATCGCAAACCCTCGGCGCGATACTGATTGCTGCCTTAGTTTTAGGGCTGGTTAACGCCGTGATTCGCCCAATCATGGTCGTGCTGACGCTGCCTCTGACTGTGCTGACATTAGGCCTTTTCTTACTTGTAGTTAACGCCCTCGCTGTGGGTATTGTCGCCGCGCTGACGCCGCTTAATGTCACGGGCTTTTGGGGTGCGCTTATAGGCGCATTGGTGCTGACAGTTATTAGTACCTTACTATCAACCTTCATTGGCAAAAGGGATCACGATAGTTAACTCAATAGTCAAATAGGTGAACAAGCAAGACAGTTCTCGAAAAGCTTTTGAGCGTTTGGCTGAAGTTTTAGTCAAACGCTCGTTTACATTGATATGACCAGACTTATGCTCAGGAAATTAGCAAATTTAGCATAGCGCCTAAATGAAAACCTGGCATTTGTGTACACTATCTGACATACCCTGGGGGGTATACTGCTCTAGAGTAATAAGTCTATAGGAGGCATCATGGCTGAAAACGCAGCTGAAAATCTAGTTGAATTCACCGACGGCAATTTTCAAGACGAAATTAAAGAGGGCTTAGTCCTCGTAGACTTCTGGGCACCCTGGTGCGGCCCCTGCCGCATGGTTGGCCCGGTTATTGAAGAACTCGCAGGCGATTTAGACGGTCAGGTCAAAGTTGGCAAGCTCAACGTTGACGACAACCAGCAAACTGCCATGAATTTCCGTGTGATGAGCATTCCCACGGTTATCTTGTTCAAAGATGGTGAACCTGTCGAGACGATGGTCGGCGCAATGCCCAAAGGTGCGTATGAAGTTCGTTTGGGTAAATATACTGAAGTCGCCGTTTAAATTTGCAGACTTAATAGTAAAGAGGCGGGTTGACGTGCCCGCCTCTTTACTATTAAGTCTGCCGTGAATAGCAACAACTTTTCAACCGCTTTAATTTCCTCTACGACACTTTTTCCCACAGTTGAATAACATGATTATATAGTTTGCTAATCTCCCCATTTTCATCATCACAGGAAAAATAAGCTATCGCCAATGCGCTTAATTGATGAGGGTATTTGGCGATTTCTTTTATCGCATTGGCTGCTTTGTTTTTAGAAACGGTTTTGCCTTCAATTAGCTGCTCCACAATCGGCAAAAGATATGTCTTAAGAGGATGTTTTGTCTTAAGCTTCCAATGTCCTAGCAACTTTAGAAGTTGTGCTTCACTAATGGTCTGAGAAGTTGGTGCTCTAGCAAGTTCATGTAAAACAGCAAATGAGGCATTTGGAGAAATTGATGACCCAAACTCAATAATCTTGAATGCTTTCTCAGCATTTTTGTAGGGAAAACAGCAATCTATTGAGTTGATGAATTCAGCCTCGGTCATGTGTAAAGCAGCATTTCAACCGGATTTACTTTGCCTTCTTAGTCGATGCATTTGTTTCGGACCCTTCCACTAATCCCTCAATCCACTCCTTAGGAAGAGCCTCCCGTAGCGGCTCGCCGCCTACCACGCCAAAGTCGAGCGTGCGAATAGGGAAGGGGATGGTGATACCGCCGTCGTCAAACCCTTTTTTGAGCGCCATAATGGCTTCGCTTTGAGCCTGTAAAAAGTCGGTTTGTTTGGCAAAGTCTATCCAAAAACGTAGCGCGAAATTGATTGAGCTGTCACCGAATTCGTTATAGAAGAGTTCTACGTTGCGGCTTTCGTCGCGCAACTCGAGTCCCTCGATAGCACTAACAGCAATCTCTTTCGCTTTGGCTAAATCGTCGCCGTAAGCGACACCACAACTTATATCTACGCGGCGTTTACCCTTGGTGCTGTAGTTCACCAGCGGGCTACCAAAAATATCTTTGTTGGGCACCATGACAACTTGGTTTTGGAAGGTTCTTATAAAGGTTGAGCGGAGTGATAAGTCTTCGACCACGCCCATGTGACCGTTTGTTTCGACAATATCGTCAAGCTTAAAGGGGCGCTGGAACGACATAATCACGCCTGCCATAAAGTTAGCTGCTAAGTCCTGGAACGCGAAGCCGAGGGCTAAGCCGATAATGCCGACCCCAGCCAAGAGCTTGTTGACCGTACCGTCTAACTCGAGTACCCCCAGTGCCACAAAAAGCCCGATGGCGATAACCGCGACGTAGCTCAGCGTGGCGAGCAGCCCCGCTATTTGCCGGTTATTCGATACGCGGCCTATCAGGTTGCGAACAACGCCGCGAACAATCCTGGCAATGATCCAGAAGACAAAAACAACCAGAACAGCAACGATAAGGTTAGGCAGCAGTGCGATTGCGCCCTGAAGCCAAGCGGTTAATTTTTCGGTCAAGGTTTGAACCGGACTAAAATCCATATGCAAACTCCCTAAGACAGCGTCAGCTTAACACTGGGGCAAAACGTGCAAGCGCGGATTATCTTACGAAAGCAAAGGGCTAAGAAAAAAGGCGGACCGCTCGGGTCCGCCTATGAAGTATTCCAAAAACTACCAGTCTATACGGGTAAGGTGTCGGCTATATACAGTGTCGCCGTTAATAAAGCTGTAGCCCTCAGATGTGCTTGTGTGTTGCGCAAATACATCTAGGGTTTGAGGCAACAGGTCAAACAGCTCGAGCAGTTCAGCAAAGTTTGGTAATTCAGCCGCTTCTTCCTCGACCATTTCTTCTTCATCCATTTCTTCCTCGTCAGCCATAGGTTCGCCCGCCACTAACTCGGTGCTAAGTGTGTAGTCACCTGTCTCGGTACCGTCTAAGCTTGTGACCTCGAGCCAGTAATTGCCGCCCTCTTCAACCACAAAGCTAAAGCCCGAATCGAGTGAGTCCCCCATGTCGTCGTTCTCGGCAATATAGGTCTCGGTGTTGGCGTCGATAAGCGATAAGTAAGCGTCGAAGTCGGTACTGCTCAGGTTGACATTGACCGTGTCACCCACTTGCGCGTCGCCTAAGGAAAGTGCGTAAAACTCGGTGATAAAGCCGTAGGAGTCCATCTCATCTTCCGTTAGGCTGCCGTCGACGCTTACAGGGATGTCGATAGTGGTAGGGGTGACGTCGTGAATATCGGCGTAACCGAGATCGCCAAAATCGCCAAGGTCACCAAGGTCGCCGAAGTTGTCAAAGCTGGACTCGAGGGCTAGGGCTTCCAATCCTGTGCTGGCAGCAAACGCTAGGGGTTGACTCAAGATGTCGAAAAGCTCAGCAACGCCAGCCAGATTGGCAGAAACGTCACTGTAGGCGAGGTTTGTCAAAGACGCGGGTAGACCCGTTCTTAGCGTCATGTAGTTACCTGACGAAAGTAGAGAACGCTCACCCTGAAAGGTGTCGATAACGCTTTCTAGGGCGCCCTGCGGCGCGCCGATAACAAGGTAGTTACCCACCAGCGCATAAGCAAAGTCGGTGTTGAAACTCATGCGTATGCGGGTAATATCCACACCTTTGTAACTGTACTCGGTTACTGCCAAACTAGAGCCCATGCCACCCATGCCATCCATATCAAAGGGGTTGAAGTCGCCCATATCAGGGTCGATTTCGCTCATGATTTCTTCTAGCACAGGGCCTAAGACTTTGCTAAGTTCCTCCAAGCCAGCCCGGGCCGCTTCGGGGGAACTGACCGGAATAACGGATACTTGCGCGGGGTTATAAAGCATGGTGCGCAGGTGTGGGCTAAACGGCTCTAAGGTATAGGTTTGCACTTCAGACCCAAGCCAGTTGAAAAGGGCAACATCTAAGTCAAGTCCTAGCTCATCTTTAATAAGGGCTTTTACATCGAGACGTTCGCCGCCCATCGCCTCTGCGCCGCGAAGCCAATCCTGGGTGTAGGTCCAAAGTTCACGCCAGGGAATGTAGCTTGCCGAAACGCCTACCGTACCCTCGGGCGCTAAGAAGGGTGCTGAGACTTTGCAGCTGTCGCATAGGACAAGCTCGAGCAGGGCAGGGTCGCCGCCCTCAGGATTGATAGCAAATAAAGATTCACTGACTAAGCCCTCAGGCGTAAGACTAATTTGGCCCGTAACGCCGCCGAGCGTGCGCAACATGGCGCTAGCACGTTCGATCAGATAGCTAAGCTCAGGGTCATTCCCTAGAAAACCTGCGAAGCCTTGAAGGGTATCTGTTAAGGCTGCCAAGTCGAGCGTAAACCCTACGCTGTTACTGCTGTCACCAAACGAAGCGGCGCTACGCTCATAGAGGGCGCTGTCGGCAAAGCTAGGCTCATCTGCGCCCATCGCCTTGCGAACCACGCCGCGAACGGCGTCGGGATTACTGCCGATGAAATAAAGGTCGTCAATACTGCCCGCGACAACTGGAAAATCACCCGCGTCGCCCACGACATACAGAGTCACGCCGTTTTGCTCGAGTTCGCTAATTTCAGCCAAATCTTCGCTTCGGGCACACTCGAGCAAGGTTTCTTGCATAAGTGCGTACATGTCTCGAGTACTTTCATCGGCGCGCATAAGTGCCGTCACAGAGGGGATGGGGCTGTAGGGGCTAATCCCTACGGTCAGTAATGCCTCAAAGGGAACCGATTTGCCGTAACGCTCCAGATAAGCCTCGTTTGCTTCTAACACAGGTTCGTAATTAGGGCAAACCTCGAGAATCATCTCAGACCCCGCCATAGGGTCCTGATAACTCTCAATCATCATCTCGTAAGCCTCTAAAATGTCTTGCATATCGCGGTCATCCGTGAGTTCTGCAAGACCTCTGACAAGCTTGTCGAGCGTTTCACCCGCGCGTTCCCACTCGAGGGCGACCAGGTCATCACCTAGAGTATCCAAAACACTGCCCGAGGACGACCAGCTAAAACTTGCTACCGTATCATCGGGGGCGAGTGTGGCAAGGGGTTGCGCCGAAGCAACACCTAAACACAAGCCAAGATATAAAAGAAATAAGATAAACAGTTTTTTCATTGAAACTCCTTAAAAAGTCTGCTTTTGTCAGACTAGCAGCAAAGGTAAACATGAAGCGTCACACAAAAGTATGACGCTATAAGGTTTAACTGTATGCGAGATTGCTTAATTCTTGAGGTGGCGCGGCTTGATAATCTCAGTTTCAGATAGGGCGAATTCAGATAGGGCGGAGGTTACGCGTTCGACGGCCTCTAACGTGTTCAGCGCAGCCTGAGTCGGCGCACGCCGCTCGGACTCACCGACCAGGCGTAGCCCCCAACGGCGTCTGAGGTGAAATACAACTCATAGCCCTGAGAATTAAAGTCTTGCAGGGTCCACCTGACCCCTTGCGGTAGTTGTAGCTCGAGTAGCGCATTAGTCGTATATTCCCCCGTTTGCAGCAACCCAATTTCCATACGGTGATAGGCGATTTGCGCCGTTTTTGCAGTCCCCAAGGCTTGGGTACTGTTTAAGACAGGATTATTGGCACTCAGCCTCGGGGCACAAGCACTCAACAGGCTCAGTGCGATAAGGTTCATAAGTAAGAGGCGCACAGGGTTTCTATACATAGGATTTCCATACACAGCGCTATCATACATAGCATTATCATAACGACTTAAGAGAAAGTTTCAATAGCTGCGCTTAGTGTGCGCGTGATAGGCTTTGAAACGTGCAAGACCTAGATGATTTTCTAACCTACGTCGTTGACAATGTGGACGGTGCACTATTTGCTGCGCTGGGCAGTGTAGACGGCTTACTTGTCGACCAGTATCCCAAACAGGGCAATGACCTCTCCGCCTTTACCGCAGAACTCACCAACGTTTTGAGTAACGTGGGTCGCCTTAACCAGGCGGGCTTCGATGGGGGACCCCTGCAAGAGGCGATGGTGACCGCCGAGCGCCTCATGAGTTACGCACGCATGCTCAATGACGAACTTTTTTTATTTGTCGTCATGAACCCGTCGGGCAATTTAGGCAAAGCGCGTCTCTATAGCGAACAAGTCGCGCCGCAGATTTTAGAGATATTTACGTAAGAGCAAGTTATTAGTTATTGGTTATTGTTCTTTAGATTTAAAGGCTTTTTCTAAGAACTAAAAACTAATAACTAACGACTTTGTATTAAGCGACTTTGTATTAGGAGTTAAATAATGAGTCTGCCGCAGCTATTAGAACAAGTTATCGAGATTAAGGGTATTAGTAGTAGCGCTGTTGTAAGCAGCAGTGGTGAGCTTTTAGAGGGCGCACCGCACGGCGGCGCTGACCTTGGGGTTATTGATGAGCTGATTACGAGTGGTCTGGCCTCGAGCCGTGTCCTGGCCGAGCTTTTGGGTGACGGGGAGGTTGGGCAGACAATGATTGAATACGAAAATGGTCCTGTTCTGATTATGCCCCTAGGCAGTGAAGACGACCCCGTCATGGTCGCGCGGCTCAGCTCAACCTCAGACTTAGGACGAGCGCGGTTTCAGTTGCGCAAATTTGTTAGCGACATTGCTGCTATGGTAAATGAATGAGTAAAGAACTAAAGCTCGAGATAGATAAAGAAACCGCAAAGGGAAGCTATAGCAATATGGCTGTCATCGCCCATACCAAAGACGAATTCATTATCGACTTTGCCCTGGCCTACCCGGGCCAGGCGCCGCAGGTTGCTAACCGAATCATCACAAGTCCGCAGCATGCTAAAGCCTTTTTAAAAAGTCTAGAGGACAATATTCGCCGTTTCGAGTCCCGATTTGGCGCCATCCCCGAGAATCCCAAACGAAATAGCGACGCGAAAAATTAGGGGTCAGGGGTCGGGGACCGGGGTTCAGAACTTTACCAACCCCTGCCCCCTGGCCCCAACCCCTGCCTCTACGCTGTCGCTCGGACTACCTGCGGCGCTTACGTAGCGCGTTCTAATGCAATGAGTGCGCGAAACTGTAACGGTTTATTTCGATTATCTTTGCCCCTTTGCCTGGCGCGGGGCCGAAGTCGCTGAGATTGTTGCGCGCGAACTCGACATTGATTTTGTCTGGCGGCATTTTAGTCTTTACCAGAGTAATTACCAGGGCGATAAATATTGGCAGGTCTGGAATGAAACTATCGACCCTGACGATGAAAACGGCAGCAAGGGGCTTTTGCCTTTTTTAGCGTCTTGTGCGGCGCGTCATCAGGGTAAAGAAGCGCACGAAGCCTTTCGCATCGGGGTTATGCGAGCGCGCTACAAAGACAACAAACCTTTCAACCTTAAAACGGTGCGCAGTGTTGCTGAAACGGCGGGCCTGCACCTGCCTAGTTTCGAGCAGGACTTAGCCAACCCCGAATGCCGTACAATGCTCGCCAAAGAGCACTTTGAAGCAGCGAACTTGAACGTTTTTGGTACACCGACCTTTCAGTTCTCGAGTGGACACATAGCCTACTTTCGCATTTCGCAGTTGCCCACGAGTCCACGTGAAGCGGTAGCGCTTTTCTTGAGCTATAAAGAGTTGCTCGAGACCTATCCCTATTTGGAAACCGTGAAACGGCCCAGAGAAAAAGGGAACTAGGGTCGCTAAAAACGCCCTCACACACTCTCTAAAAGCTTGTGGAAAACGCTCTGATGTGTAATTTCCCTTCTAAAATGGCCTAGCTTCAAGGTAAACTAGGAAACGTGCGTTTGGCGCAAGATGTAGGACATGGATCAGATGTGGGTCGCGTAAGACCCTTCAATGAGGACTATCACCGCGTGTGGCAGTTCGAGATGTCTAATGGTTCTATGACACTGCTAGCTGTAGCTGATGGTATGGGCGGCGCTGCGGCGGGTGAAGTTGCGAGTAAAGAAGCGATGACAGTTTTAGATGAATCTTTCAGTCGCTACGTCGACGCCCTCAATGAAGGTCAAGCGATTGTGGGTATTGACAAGCTGATTGACAAGTCCATTCGTTTGGCGAATCGGCGCGTTTACGGCGCAGCTATTCGCAACGAGGGACGGCGCGGCATGGGAACAACCCTGACGCTCGTAGCGGTCAACGGTAAGAAGGCGTTTTTAGGGCACGTGGGTGACTCCCGCGCTTATATGGTGCGTGACGGCAAAATTTATCAGCTCACTAAAGACCACTCTTGGGTTGAAGAACAGCTCGAGAAAGGTCTTATCACCGAAGAGGAAGCCGAGACGCACGAGTGGCGCAACCTTATTACCCGCGCCCTGGGCACCAAGCCGCAAGTGGCCCCTGACATTGTTGAAATAAGTATTCAAAAGGGCGATATTTTCGTCGTTTCTACCGACGGTCTACACGGCCTCGTCACCCCCGAAGAAATTTTAGCCGAGGTCACGCGTACAACGGACAGGCAGTCATCAGTGGAATACCTCATTGCTTTAGCGAACGAACGCGGCGGTCCCGACAACATCACTTTAGTTATTGGCGAGGTGCCTTAGTGCTCGGTTGGTTGGCTCTCATTACGCTTTGTCTTATCTTTTTGTTATCTCGAGCGCCGCTTTGGTTGAGTCTGGGAATAGCGGGCATTGTGGCCCTACCCCTGCTGGGTCTCGCCCTAGGCAGCAACGAGGGCCGCGCCCTACTGCCCCTGTTAGCCCTAGCGTTAAGCGCAGGTTTGTTCGTACCACCAAGCCCGACGGTGCAGCCAGCCTCCAGGGTTGCACCCTCACGAAAACGGCATAAGACGCGCTTTTCAAACGCCACTCATCAGTCCCAAACAGGACTGGCCCTAGAAGTTATCGAGGTGCCCGGCTACGAAGTCTCGGAAAAAGTAGGCTCGGGCGGCATGGCGAGCGTTTATAGGGCGCGGCGTAAGAATGACGGACAAACGGTTGCGCTTAAAATTCCTATGGAGCAGTACGTTGCTGACGCCAAATTCATTCGCCGTTTTCACCGCGAGGCCGAGGTTGCCCAGCGGCTCGACCACGTCAATATTGTCAAAACCTATGAACACGGTAGTGTTGGGGTACGGCACTATATGGCGATGGAATATGTCGACGGGCGCAGCTTAGAAGCCTATATCGAAGCTGAAGAACTCACCGCTGACTTAAGCGTTGACATTATGAAGGCGGTAGTGAGTGCCCTACTGCATATTCACTCCGTCGGGATTATTCACCGCGATATCAAACCCGCCAATATTATGATTTTACGCGGCGGAATTGACGAGTCCGTGCAGCCGCCCACCCTCAAGTCAAACTCGGTCAAGCTGATGGATTTCGGCATTGCTGGGGGTAAAGTTCTGTCACGCCTGACCATGACAGGTGCACGTGTGGGTACACCTGTATATATGTCGCCTGAGCAGGCCAGAGGGCTTAAAATCGACCACCGCAGTGATATTTATAGTTTAGGACTGGTTTTTTATGAAACGCTGACTGGACAAACAGCGTTTAAGGGCGGTTATGAAGCGATTGTTCACCAACAAATTTTTCAAACGCCACCCCCTCCGCGCCAAATTAATCTGACTATTCCCAAGGCGCTTGACACGCTTGTTATGCGTATGATTTCCAAAGACCCCGATGATAGGCCCTCGTTAGAAGAGGTCTTAGAGCTGCTCAATCAAGACGATTTTGAGGACGCCGAAGGACTCGAGTTACCGAGTCGCATCGTTATGACCGTAAGTGCGCGGCAGGGTGTTCTGCGCGTTCTGGACCCACAGGGTTCACTCCACACCTCAATGGGCGATATAGGCGTGGGCGAAGGCTCGTTTTCAGCCGCACCGCTGTCGATTGCGGTTGACAGCAAGGGCAGTATTTTTGCAGCTGTGTTTGAGTACCGTGTAGGGGAAGACTCTCACAAAATGATTCACAAGCTCGACGCGCAGGGCGAACCGCTGCTGACTTTTGGACCTTACGGCATGAAACCAGGGGAGTTTTTATACCCAACCTCATTAGCGGTTTCGCCTACCGATACGGTTTATGTGCTCGATTCAGAGACGCACCTGGTGCAGTGCTTTGACGAGAACGGTAAATACCTATTCAACTTTGGGGGGCGCGGCGAAGGGCGCGGCGTTTTCAACGACCCGCGCACGGTAGCAGTCGACGGGCAAGGCATGGTTTATGTGCTCGACTACGGTAACAAGCAAGTGCAACGCTTCGACCCCGAGGGCAACTACCAAACCCGTTGGGCCTTCAAGATGGGCTCTGACCAGGAAGGTATGCGCCTGCTAGACGGGTTTGCTATTGATCCCAAAGACAACCTCTTTATCAGCGACGCCACCGCAGGCAAGGTGCGCAAAATTACGCCGCAGGGCAAGGTCGATATGTCGTACACCATCGACCCCTTACAGGGCGAGGCGACAGACACGCTGCTTGACTTAGGTATTGATGACCGCGGCTTTTTATACGCGGCGCGGCGCGGTGGTCACCTGATTCGCAAATACGACTTAGGCGGCAGGCTTGTGGAAACTCTCGAGACCTACGCCCCTGTTGTGCAAATGATTTTAGATGTCAATGAGAGTAAGGCCAAAGCAAAAGCCTTTTAGTATTCTGAAAAGCCAAATGGATTACAAAAGCTTAGTGGGTAAAATGGTTCGCGTTGTTATGGACCGTCCGCTGGGTAGCAAACATCCTAAATTCGACACTATCTATCCTGTCAACTACGGCTATGTTCCTGGCACATTAGCAGGAGACGGCATGGAAATAGACGCCTACGTTTTAGGAATTAATAAACCTTTAGCAGAGTTCGAGGGTAATGTCATCGCTATCATTCACAGAAGTGATGATGTCGAAGATAAGCTTGTGGTTGCTGCTCCTGGTGTTCAGTTGAGCGATGATGCTATCTGGTCTGCTGTTGAGTTTCAAGAGCGCTATTTCGATTCGCACATTCTCCGTTAGGGTTTCATAGATAGATCAGAGCATAAAACGTTTGTAGTGTGACAAAAGTTCAAAATTTCCCCTACCAGATAATGCCACCTGCTTGCGGCGGCCATAAACCCATAAGCTGCCGCAGCGTAATAATTTGCCCATAGTGGTGTCCGTTGTGCAACGCGACGGTGTAGAGCAAGGTTTGCCCAACGCTCCGCTCGCTGTGTCCGCCTGCCATATTGCTTTGTTCGGTAAAGGCGCGGCGCAGTAAATCGCCGTCATCACACAATCTTTGAATGCGCCCTAACTGAGCCAGAAAATCTGCTCTTAAACCGTCCCAAACCCCAGACTTGACCTTGGGCCAGGATTCGTCGCCGCTTTTGGGATAGGCTTTGGCAGCGCCCGCTGCGCCCGTATAAAACCAGTCTTGCCAGTAGTTTAAGTGGGCGATAACCTCAGCAATGGTGTGAGTGTGATCCGATAAGCTCTGGGTGGCTTGTTCGGCGGAGATGTCTTCTAGCAGTTCCTGAGGATTGACAAAGGCGTTGCCGCCAGAGAGTAAAAACTTGATAAAGTCGCCGCTTAGCTCCAGAGTAGCTTCGCTCATGGGTCACCTCGAGCCCTAGTCTACAACTTGCGTAGTAGTTGCATGCACTTAGCGGCGAGCGGGGTCTACGTTGTTGAGCGCCCTGTTAAACTAGGGCTCGAGTGATTCGCATCGTATCCTATAAAGAGGACTGGCAAGAAAAGTTCCAGGCTTTAGGCTCGAGCTTACGCGAGGCGGCGGGTGAGCATGCGCTCGCCATTCACCACATAGGCTCGACAAGTGTGCCAGGCTTGGCAGCCAAAGATGTTATTGACGTTCAGGTTACCGTGGCTGATTTTGAGCTGCCGTTTAAGGCGGCTTTCGAAGATCTCGGCCTCAACCTTAGAAACTATGAGCGTGACCACTGCCCTCCGGGTATGGCATTAGCAGAAGAACAGCTCGAGAAACGCTATTTTTCAAATGAGGCGTGGCACGTGCATATTCGCATCTTGGACCGCTTCAACCAGCGCTACGCCCTGCTGTGCCGCGACTATTTACGTACGCACCCAATGGCAGCGAATGCCTACGCCGAAATAAAACGCCAGCTTGCCCGCTATTTTCCTGATAATGTTGAAGCCTATTACGACATTAAAGACCCCGTGTTCGACACGATTATGGCGGGCGCGTTCGAGTGGGCTGAGCGCACGGGTTGGCAGCAACCCCCGAGCGTCGCCTAAAGCAGAGCCTATGGAGATTTATGAAGACGACTTGACGGGTGAGAAAATCATCAATTTGTTAAAAGAACACCTCGAGAACATGCACGAGATTACGCCACCTGAGAGCGTTCACGCGCTTGACTTAGGCGGCTTACGCGTACCTGAAATTACCTTTTGGACTGCGTGGGAGGGTGAAAACCTACTCGGTTGTGGTGCTTTAAAAGAACTGAACGGGGCAAGTGGCGAAATTAAGTCGATGCGCACCGCAACAGCGCATAGGGGGAAAGGCTTTGGGGCAGCGATGCTTGAGCACATCCTGAAAGCAGCTAAAGAGCGAGGCTACACGCAGCTTTATTTAGAAACCGGTGCTATGCCTGAGTTTGTACCTGCTAGAAGGTTATATGCGCGTTACGGATTTGAAGAGAGAGGCCCCTTCGGTAACTATACCGATGACCCGAACAGTGTTTTCATGAGCAAGCAGCTTTAAGTCTTGGTTTATGTTCAGAGCGAGGGAGTGGTAAGGACGCATAAGGAGCAGGAAAAAGTGAAAAGTAGAAAGGAAAAAGTTGATCGTTTTACGTTTCACTTTTTCCTCGTCATCCCTGCCCTTCGTCCCTCTTCTCACTTAGGTCGAACATAAGCCTTTTGGTCTGCGATAGAGAGTTGCTTGTTTGTTAACCTTGAGCAAATGTCGAACCGCGAACGCTTAACTGCCAGGGTCATTTACAATGGTCTCGGTCTACCAAGGACAGATGGGGCCGTTGTCGTGCAAGGTGAGGGGGAGGGCGCGACGATTGTCTCGCTGGAAAGTTTGGCAGACTCGAGATACAAGTTCCCCAACACCCCAGAAAGACACGTCGGGTTTGCCCTGTCACCCGCGCCCGTAAATGCACATACGCGTCTTGACCTGAGCACGATGCCCTTTAGCCCCGGACCCTACGAAAGCTTTCTGCCGAAAGTTGTGACCCATTCGCAAGTGGGAGGACGCGGTTTGGCAGCGGCTGAGGGGGGACTTGCGCAGTTAGAGAAACTTGGAACTACAGTCATAGGTGATGTCGTAACGGATGAAGCGGTGATGCGCTTGCTGCTCGAGTCCGACTTTCAGGGCGTCGCTTACTGGGAGGTTATCGGCGCTAATCCTGACGAGGCTGACGCTATTTTTAACGAGACCGTAGAAACCTTGAGAGGGTTTAAACGGCTCGAGCGTCCAGGGGGTATGAAGGTGGGTCTCGCCCCGCATACACCACATACGGTGAGCACGCCGCTGCTACAAAAACTTGCGGCACTTGCAGGGCAAAACAAGCTCCCTCTGCAAATTCATTTGGCGGAAACGCCCGGTGAAATCGCTATGCACAAAGATGGCACGGGGCCGCTGATGGAACTGTGTCGTCCGTTTATTCCCCAATGGACACCTTCAGGATTGTCGCCGGTTCAGTATTTGAAGAGCTTGGGTGTTCTAGATGCTAGCCCCACCCTCATTCACATGGTGCATGTTACAGGTGAAGATGTTCGGGATGTGCAAAAGGCTGGCTGCGTTGTCGTGCACTGTCCCCGCTCGAATGAAGCTCTGGCGTGCGGGCGCTTCCCCTGGGAACTTTACGCCAAACACGGCGTGAGCGTGGCGTTAGGTACAGACGGGCTGGGCTCGAGTCCGACGCTTTCTACAGAGGACGAGGTGAAAGCGGCTCAGGCCATCCACGGCGACGCTGCTAGCTCGCAAGCCCTTGTGTGGTCAGCCGTAAAAGGCGGCTACCGCGCTCTAGGTATGCAGCCACCCCAAATCCTCAAAGGCAACCTCTTGTCTAAATTTCACATCTGGGGCGAAGAGAACCCTTGAGAAAATCTTTGAAAAACCCAAACTGACAACTGAAAACTGATGACTGAAAACGACATACAAAGAGTCACAGCGGTAGAATAGCCCCACTGGAGGCATGATGAAACACCGAACTGAAACCGATTCGATGGGCGAAATCCAAGTTGAGAGTGATAAATATTGGGGCGCACAAACGCAGCGCTCGATTCAGAATTTCCCGATAGGGGTGGACCGCTTTAAAATGCCGACTTCTGTCGTGCGGGCCTTCGGTATTTTGAAAAAGGGCGCGGCGCAGGCGAACGCTGAGTTGGGTGAATTGCCGCAGGATATTGCCGACTTAATCGCGCAAGCCGCTGACGAGGTTATCGCGGGTAAGCTCAATGAGCACTTTCCCCTGGTTGTCTTTCAAACGGGCAGTGGTACGCAGTCGAATATGAATTCAAACGAGGTTATCAGCAACCGCGCTATTGAGCTTGCAGGTGGCGAAATGGGCTCTAAAAAACCCGTTCACCCCAATGACCACGTCAACAGGGGGCAGTCGTCGAACGATACCTTCCCCACGGCGATGCACATTGCGGTGGTCGAAGATTTGAACCAATCCCTCTATCCGAAGGTGCAAAAACTGCGGGACACGCTCGCTGACAAAGCAAAAGCCTTTGATGACATTGTCAAAGTAGGTCGCACGCACCTGCAAGACGCGACGCCGATTACGCTTGGTCAAGAGGTCAGCGGCTGGGTCGCACAGCTCGACTACGCCCTGTCTGAAATTAAGCACGCCGAAAAGGGCCTCTATGACCTGGCGATTGGCGGCACGGCTGTGGGTACGGGTCTAAATGCGCACCCAAAGTTTGGTGATATGGCGGCGGCGCATTTTGCCCAGGAAACGGGTTTTCCTTTCGTTTCGTCAGATAATAAGTTCGCAGCGCTTTCTGCACATGACGCCCTTGTGACCGTGAGCGCTAGCTTGCGCACCCTGGCAGGCGCACTTATGAAAATGGCGAACGATGTGCGCTGGTTAGCGAGTGGCCCGCGCAACGGTATCGGTGAAATTACCATCCCTGAAAACGAGCCAGGGTCGTCGATCATGCCAGGCAAGGTCAACCCGACCCAGTCCGAGGCTTTGACGATGGTGTGTACGCAAGTGTTTGGTAATGACGCTGCTGTCGCTTTTGCAGGTAGTCAGGGTAACTTCCAGCTCAACGTTTTCAAGCCCGTGATGGTTCATAACGTCCTCGAGAGCCTCCACCTTATCGGTGACGCCTGCGTTGCTTTTAATGACAACTGCGCTGCGGGACTCGAGCCCAACCGTGAGCGTATTTCAGAAAACCTCGGTAAAAACCTTATGCTCGTGACTGCTCTGAACCGCCACATCGGCTATGACAAAGCGGCGGCGATTGCTAAGAAAGCGCATAAAGAGGGGCTGACGCTTAAAGCTGCGGCGCTGGCACTCGGGCATTTGAGTGAAGAAGAGTTTGATGAATATGTGGTGCCAGGCGAGATGGTGGGGAAGAGCTAGAGGAAAGGGATTAGGGTAAAGGGTCGTGACGCATGAAGAAGCTGTGCCTTTGTTGCGCCCCATTGGTTATACACAAGGGGAGGTTTGGGCTGATTTAGGCGCGGGTCAGGGGCGGTTTACGCTGGCCCTTGCTGATTTGCTGGGTGAGGGCGGGGTCGTTCATGCCATCGATAAGAATAAACGCGACCTGCAAACTCTCGAGCCTTCCCAACCCTCTTTTGCGTCTGTGCGCGTACTCGAGCGCGACTTCACCAAACCGCTTGGACTGGACGAACTCGACGGTATTTTGATGGCAAATTCACTGCACTATGTGCGTAACCAGGTGCGGCTTTTGGGTCAGCTTATGCTCCAAATAAAAGAGGGTGGCAAGCTCGTCATTATCGAATACGAGACGCGGCGGGCAAATCCGTGGATACCGTTTCCGGTTTCGTTTAAGCGTTTAGAGGAGTTAGCGGCGAAGGTCGGTTTACCCGCGCCGCAACAGGTTCACACGCGGGCCTCGAGCTTTGGTCGAAAGATGTACGTCGCTGTTATCACTATCCCTCACACGCTGCGCGACTAGAGTTTGTGAAACGGGGAAAAGTCACAGGTCTCGTTTTCGCCTACTATGGCCTATTAATTCAAGAAGGGGGAGTTTGATGCCGACTATTTCCGAAATGTTGAGTACCCACCCGGGCGAGCTGTTTGCCGCCAAAGATGCCCTGAGCGCCTGCGTAGAGGCGTGTTTCGAATGTGCTCAGATTTGCACGAGTTGCGCCGACGCCTGTTTAGCCGAAGAGATGGTGGCTGAGCTGCGCTACTGCATCCGCACAGACCTCGACTGCGCTGATATTTGTAACGCTACGGGCCGTATTCTCGTGCGCCAGACGCAGCCTGATATGAGCATGATTCGCGCCCAGCTCGAGGCTTGCCGCGCCGCGTGTAAAGCCTGCGGCGACGAATGTGAAGGTCACGCTGATATGCACGAGCACTGTAAAGTTTGCGCTCAAGCTTGCCGCCAGTGTGAAAGTGCTTGCGAAAAGCTACTCTCGAGCCTCAAATAGACTTCAACCTCAACTCGGTTTTACCTCAACTAAGCTTTAATCTAGCAACAATTTCGTCGTCTTCCATCTCGCCTGTTTCGGTAAAGCCCATTGACTTGTATAGCTTCCTAGCAACTGTATTTTCTGCTTGATACGATAGGGCAAATTCGGTGGCGTTCGTTTGTGCCTTGAGCATCGTGATAGCTGCCTTAACAGCCCTTCTGCCGTAGCCTTTTCGCTGCTCGAGCCTGTCAATCAAAATGCCGCCCAACCAGCAACTCTCATCGTCGTCAACGCCCCACATCATAAAACCGATAACCGTTTGTTTTCTGTAAATAGCTAAGGGATACCAGGTGCTGTAGCAGCACAGTGCTAGATAGTAGCTCGGTGCCGCAACAAATTGAGACTGTTCTCCATCTACGCTGAGCCTAGCTACATCGCGCCAGTTGTCACTATCAACAGGGTGAACAGTGATTTTGGCTTCTGAATTTTCCATAACTAAGCGTACAAAATTGAAGCCTTTGTGTAAGGGGTTAAAGAAAAAAGACCGAGACAAGTTCTCGGTCTTTTTAAAGCGTTATGTAAGTTTAGCCTGTACCACGTGCATGGTGGTCAATACCTTCAAAGGCTTTTAGAAACGTGGTGATAGCATCCTGGTCGAAAGCCTCGAGTTCTTGCATACGCGTCCAGGCCGTCATTACATAGGCCGACGCTAAGTTTTCTCTCGGGGTGATAACGACGTGACGTAAACTTGCACCAATAGTTTCTTCGGCAGTTTCAACAGCCTCTTCCAAGATTTGAATATGCTCTTCATTTTCTTCAGGCGAACCGTAAGGATACCAGAGAATAACGCCGCCATCTTCCATGTTGTGAATAAGGCGCTGGTCAGGGACGACAAAGTCGTGGCTACCCCAGGGTGCTAAATCGCCCGTATGCCAGCCAGAGGTCGGAGGTTCGCTGTTGTACTCAGGATGAGCGTCACCGAGTTCAATGTGGGTGTTGCCTTGACTTCTAAAGGATTCACCGGGCAGGTTTGCAGATTGGACCATGTTAAATGCAACCGGAATAACGATAAGCGCCGCGACACCAGCGCCGATGAGCCAGGGCCAGGGGCTAGACTCCTTCTTCCGCACCTTATTTTTGCCAGCTTTTCTATCAACGATCTTACTCTTTTTCTTCGCCATAACCCTAAGCGTAGCAGATGAGGAGGCATCCTATATGTTCAGTGTTTTACGAAGCTAGCTTGCGTGCTTGAACGTTATGATGGCACCAGGAGGCATAATGGCAGATACATTTAGAGCATTTCGTGTTGAAAAAGAGGGTGATGACTTCATAAGGGCTGTCAAACAGCTGAACTTGACTGACTTACCAGAAGGTGACGTAACGGTCAGGGTCGCCTATTCATCGCTGAACTATAAAGACGCGCTCTCGGCAACGGGGAATCCGGGCGTTACCAGAAACTACCCGCACACCCCAGGTATCGACGCTTCGGGTACGGTCCTCGCGTCAGGGGATGAACGCTTTAAAGAGGGCGACGAAGTCATTGTGACAAGCTATGACCTGGGTATGAATACAGCGGGCGGTTTCGGTGAAGTTATCCGTGTGCCTGCGGACTGGGTCGTGCCGTTGCCCGACGGGCTGAGCTTACGCGAGGCGATGGTGATTGGTACGGCGGGGTTTACGGCGGCGCTTTGCGTTGACGCCTTGATGCACCAGGGTTTTGAAGAGGGTCCGGTTGTTGTAACAGGGGCAAGTGGCGGGGTCGGCAGTGTGGCAGTGGCGCTGCTGGCTAAGCTCGGTAAAGAGGTTACGGCCTCAACGGGGAGCGAAGGTGCTCACGCGATGCTTACAGACTTAGGTGCAACGAACCTTATAGACCGTCATGAACTCTCCGAAGCGCAAGGTCGCCCCATGCTTAAAAGCCAGTACGGCGGCGCGGTAGATACCGTGGGAGGCCACACCCTCGAGAATCTCGTTAAGACCCTCGAGTCTCACGCTTCGGTTGCGGCCTGCGGACTTGTCGGGGGACCTGACTTAGACCTGACGGTTTATCCCTTTATCCTGCGAGGTGTAAACCTGCTGGGCATCGACTCACAAAATTGTCCTATGTCTAAACGTCAGCGCATCTGGCAAAGCTTGGGTGCAGACTGGAAACTCGACCTCTCGAGCATCACACAAGAAATTGGTCTAAATGATTTAGACAAAAACATCGACGCTATTTTAGCAGGAAAGACCCAGGGGCGAATATTGGTCAGGCTTGCAGAGCATTAGAGCGAACGCCGTTACACTAGGGGCTTGAAAGGAGAAATTTATGTCAGTAGCTAAAGTGATTGAAATTATTGCTGAATCAGAGAAAAGCTGGGATGACGCTGCTAATAACGCGCTTGTTGAGGCTTCAAAAAGCGTCAAAAACATTCGCCACTTGTATGTTCAAGAAATGCAAGCGATGGTTGAAGACAACAAGATTGTCAAGTACCGTCTGAATGCTAAAGTCACCTTTGTCGTTGACTAACATTCAAACCCTTGTAGCTAGGCCCTACGGTTGTACCTCACGCCGTGGGGCTCGACTTTATCTATTTCTATGTTTTTGCTTAATGGGAGTAACGATGGCGCAATCCAGCGGAACCTTCACAGGTGCTTTCGACCCTTGTCCTGATACACCTAACTGCGTATCGACCCAGGCCAAGCCCGCAGATGAAGAGCACTATTTAGCGCCTATACCTATCACAGGAGACCCTGACGCGGCTTTAGCGAAGGCGATAGAGGTTTTGACCGAGATGCCGCGTACTAAGCTTGTCGAGCAGCAGGGCGATTATGCAAGGCTCGAGGCCCGCAGTCTAATCTTCCGCTTCGTTGATGATATAGAGCTTTATCTTGATAGGGAAAACGGTGTGTTACACGCCCGCTCAGCGGCTCGAGTAGGACGTTCTGACCTAGGTGTCAACCGCAAACGGATGAACGAATTTGTAGCAGAGTTGAAAACGCGGCTTTAATAGTGTGCATCTTGACGAAGCTCTAAATCGTACCCGCAGACCCTTGAATAGTTTCGTCTAAGTACGATGTTGACCACGGCCCCTCCGCCACCCCGAAGATAAGTGTATCTTCGTCTGCGCCGTCAAAATGAACAGCCTTTTTAGGCACAAGCACGAAGCTCCCGGTAGGGTATGACGTTAGTGCGCCGTCCTTAATATCTTCACTGTAAGCAAGCTTCAAACAGCCTTTAGCGACGAAGACTCGAGCGTCCGAACTATGCCAGTGGGGCGGGTCCCAAAAGCCTGCGGGAATAAAAAAGGCGTAGCTGAACAGACCTGCGTCACGTTTGCCTTCAAGAAGTGCATATTTTGTGCCGTCCTCGCCCACGTCTTGCCAGTCGATAGAGTCGGTAAACCATTCCTGAGCTAACGTCATTGTCATAAATTCACCCTTTCATCTTCAAATGTAACCGCCTAAGAGCTTTGGGTTCTATCTGAATCTTGTTGTTGAACTTGAATTTGGGATGACGCTTGCTTTGTTGAAAACTCGTTTTTAATAGGCGAATAGCATGAAATATCACAGTGTTATAAACTGATTTTCAATGAATCATCCTCCCAAACTATCCGAAAGGGTTGCTGTAGCATTTGGTTCGGTGATTTTCGCTATCCCTCTTGTCTTTTTGCTTTGGTACGGCGTTAATCTTTGGTTGTGGGATTCAGGTGAACTCAGCCTCATTTGGGTAGGCGTAGGTGTGTTTCTTTTGGTAAGTATTGGGTTTGCTTTTCCTAGACATATTGCTCGAGTCTTCTCAAAGCTGTGGCAGGTCCTTTTGAGTTGGTTCTAGTTTAACTGCACGCCTTATGAACCTTCCTAATGGTTTCTACGTTAAGCTAAAAACAGAACTTACACGCTAGTCTTAATAAGCTTAACCTCAAGGAGACCTCATGCCCTCGAATAAACTCAACTTCAAAAACCGCAACGGCGACGCCCTGCACGCACGTCTTGACTTACCTGCGAACTGCGAACCCGTTGCGTTTGCCCTATTTGCGCACTGCTTTACCTGTTCAAAAGATTTAAAGGCGGTGCACAACATTAGTCACGCACTTACCAAAGAGGGCGTGGCGGTGCTGCGTTTTGACTTTACAGGCTTGGGCGAGAGCGAGGGCGACTTTGCCGACACGAACTTTTCGTCAAACGTTGAGGACTTGGTAGATGCTGCGGGCTATCTAGAAGAGAACCACGGGCCAGCGCAGGTGCTTATCGGACATTCACTGGGCGGCGCAGCGGTGCTGATGGCGGCGGCGCGGTTGCCCTCAGTCAAGGCTGTAGCTACAATTGGCGCACCCGCGGAGCCTGAGCACGTGAGTCACTTACTCGAGTCCAGTCGTGAAGAAATTGAGCGTGAGGGCAAGGCCGACGTTACCATCGGCGGACGCACTTTTACAGTCAAGAAACAATTCTTAGACGACCTGAGCGACACGAACATGCACGATATTATTCATAATTTAAAACGGCCTCTGCTTATTTTTCATTCGCCTATTGACAACGTTGTCGGAGTCGAGAACGCCCGCAAAATTTTCTTGGCGGCGCGCCATCCTAAAAGTTATGTCTCACTAGATAGCGCCGACCATCTGCTGAGCCGCCAAACGGATTCGCGCTACGTCGGACACATCGTTTCAGCCTGGTCGCAAAAGTATATCGAGGTCAAGGACCAACCAAGCTGGTACGACGATGTCAAAGACAATCGCATTGCAGTACGTACTGAGGCGGGGCTTAGAACTGAGATGCTAGCCAACGGCTTTGGCCTAGTCGCCGATGAACCGATCAAATATGGTGGGGCCAATACAGGACCAACACCTTACGACTACTTAGCGTCGGCGCTTGGCGCTTGCACCTCAATGACGCTGCGCATGTACGCTGACCGCAAGGGCTGGCCCTTGGAAGCTGTGACGGTCAAAGTGAACCACAAAAAAGTTCATGCTGAGGATAGCGAAGACGACACCGAGGGCAAAAAGCCGCGCAAACTCGACCGCTTCGAGCGTATTATCAGCGTTGAAGGGGAGCTTGACGACGAGCAGCGCGAGCGGCTTTTAGAAATTGCTAATCGCTGCCCCGTTCACCGCACCTTAGAGTCTGATGTTCATATTGAGAGCAAGCTCGAGACTTAAGTCCTGCTCAAGTCCTGCTCAAGTTCTGCTCAGGTTCTGCGGCGGCGCAAACGCTCCATCGCTTCTTGCATACTCACGCGCAAGCGCTCGAGGGCGTGCCCCAAATCTTCTAGTTCATCGCCGCTACCCAGATTCTCTATAGGCTCACGTAAATCGCCACGACTTATTTCATCAGCGCGTTTAGTTAGCCGCAAAATGTTATTGCTGAACGACCGTGCCCGGGTGACGGCAAATAAAATAGCCAGCGCCAGCGGAATAAGGCTAAACAGTAGGGTTGTCAATAAAATGCGGTTGACCTGCGCGGTGACGGCGCGGTCAGTGACCCCAACGACAATTGTGCCGAGCGTTTCGCCGCCGCCCCGAATCGGCTGCGCGACAATTTCGTAGCGCTCACCCGACTCGACTTGTAGTTGGGCAGAGGTGTTTTCTGCGCTATCCGGCTGGCTCACAGCCTGAATTGCCTGGGCGCGAATGACCGATTCTAAGTCGCGGTTATCAGAAAGAACGCCGCGTACACCTGCAAACGAAGCAGCAAGTGGGCTTCCTTCAGGGTTGGTAGCGACGATAAAGCTTACGCTGTCACGCGGGAAAGTTTCTCTGGCGACAAGAATGGTCTCGAGCAACTGCGCTGCGGCGCTTGTCGTATCGGCGTCTTCTAACTGGCTCGACAAACTGGCGGCCGTTGCAATAGCAGGGTTACGCGCCGAGTCTAAGAGTTGGTCGTAAAGCGCCGGGCGTACCACAAACCAGGTCACCACCAGCGCGCCGATAATAGTCAGCAGGGTGGGCAAAATAGCAATAGACAGCAGGCGTCTTAAAATTTTCCCCTTGCGCCGCGGCGTAACGTCGGTACCTGGACCGCTTACAATGGATTTGCTACCCGTTTTACTCAGCAGCGCTTCGGCGGCGGGCGTAACCCCAATTTCGTAGGGCGTTATATCTTCAAACGCGGCGGGTTCATTATCCAACTCGAGTTCATTATCCAGCTCGAGTTCATCCAGGGTAAATTCGTCGGGGTTGACCCCTAGCATCGTGTCATAGCCGGTGTCCTCTAGAGGCAAGGGTATGTCATCGAATTCAACCTGTGAAAAGTCGGGCTCTAGTGCTTTTTTCTCTGCCTCAGATACACTATCTGCTTTGGCAGTCTCATTCGGGGAGGCCGTTTCGGCAAGGGGGTCCGAGGGCTTAACCACTGCTTCTAAACCAAGCGCCTGAAAACGTTGAGCGATTTCTTTGGCTAAGTGGGCGTGTACAGGCTTAGTCACCTTGCCGGGCAAACGCGCTACTAAGCTTTCGGCTTTCTCGCGGGGGATATCAAAAGTTTGCGCCAGGGTGTGCTCATAACTTTCGCTATTGCTGAGCGGGCGCTGCGTAACTTCTACGATGTATTTCATACCTCTCCCTTAAGGGGCGTGCAGTCGTCGTAACCTATATAGCAATATCTAAAGAATGTATCATTAAACAGGCTTAGGCGCTAAAGCTTTAAAGAGTTGCCTTTGGAGGCTAAAGCGCGTAACCTGATAGAGAATGCTGTTCACATACGGGTGAGCAGCGACTTAGCCTAACAAATACGTAGCTGAGTTCCTGTAGCTGAATTTCTTTGGAGGCTCGAGATGGTTAGCGCACCGCGCTTTTTATCCTTGAATCAATGTTTGGGCGTTAAAGCCACTGTTTCAAGTGCAGTTTCAAGTGCAGTTTCAAGTGCAGTTTCAAGTGCAGTTTTAAGTGCTGCTTTAAGTGTCGCTCTTTTTCTATCGTGCACCCTAGCGCAGGACCTGGTGGTAGGTGTTTCCTTTGACGGGGGCGACTGGTTCGACCGCTCGTTCAACGAGGGCACCTGGAACGGTGTTAAACGGGCGGTGGACGGTCTTGACGATAAAGACATCGACGTTATCGTTTATAACGATCCGACAGGCTCGAGGTTTAGAGGACTCGACAAAATTGCCGAGACGGGACTAGATATCATGGTGTCGGCAGGCTTTTTGCAAGCGGATGCGATTGCTGAAGCCTCGGCTGACTTTCCCGATATCAACTTTGTGCTTATCGACGCTGTGGTTGAGAACGACAACGTGAGAAGTGTGCTGTTCCGCGAACAAGAGGGCAGCTTCTTGGTGGGGTATTTAGCGGGTAGCTTGACGCGCTCAGGTGTGCTGGGCTTTGTCGGCGGTATGGACATTCCCCTTATTCGCGCTTTTGATTTGGGCTATCAGGAGGGTGTTTTGGCGGCCTGTCCAGACTGCGAAATACGCTCTGACTATATCGGCACAACCGCTGAAGCCTGGAATGATCCCGAACGCGCCTTTGAGCTAGCCGAAGCTCAGCAGGCAAATGGCGCAGATATTATTTACGCGGCAGCCGGGGCTTCGGGCAATGGCGTTATCGACTTTGTCACGAGTGTTGCGTGCTATACCCCCGAAGTCGGGCGCGACACCCCACTGACATCTATCCTCACTAGTCTTGCTAAAAGTGAGGTTTATAACCGTAGCTGCGGCGCCGACAGCCACCCCCTCTTTTTCATCGGTGTAGATTCAAACCAGAATTATCAGGGTGACACCGATAACGATCCTGAAACCCTCAACCACGGTTTAACCAGCATGCTAAAGCGTGTCGATGTAGCGGCGTTCAACGCTGTTAACGATGTTAATGGAAATAGCTTTACGGGGGGAATACAGAATCTTGGTTTAGCGGAAGAGGGCGTAGGTTACGCGCTTGATGAATACAACCGCGCCCTTATTCCTGAAGGTTTGGTGGCGGAACTCGAGCGTATCAAAGCTGAGATTATCAGCGGTGAGCGCCCGGTGACCGACTACCGAGAGATTGTAGGAGAGTAGCTGAAGGTCAGGAGCCAGAAGTCAAAATAAAGACTACAGCCGATTGATTCATATTTAAAGTGGTGGGTCACGTAAAAAAGCGAGGCGGGGTAGTAAACCCGCCTCGCTTGGGTATTGCTGTATTCGTTTAGCGACCAATACCCGCGTAAGTAAAGCCTTGCTTTTGAACACTTTCAGCGTTGAGCAGATTACGGGCGTCTAAAATGAGGTCGCCGCGCATGCGCTCTTTTATCTCTGCTAGGGGAAGCTGTTTATACTCTTGCCAGTCTGTCACTACAATAAGCGCGTCGCAGCCTAACGAGAGGCAACCGACATCTTCACAGTATTCAACGGGCAGGTCCGGGTAAAACTTTTGAGCACTTTCCATCGCAATAGGGTCGTGGACTCGAATCACTGCGCCGCGTTCACTCAGGTGCTCGATAAGGGTAAGGGCAGGCGCGTCACGTAAGTCATCAGTATTGCCTTTGAACGCTAAGCCCAAAAGCCCGATGGTCGTACCGCGCAAGACTTTCAAATGCTGCTGCAAACGCTCGATAATGTGCAGGCGCTGGCGCATGTTCACGTCGATCGCAGATTCAACAATCTGCATAGGATAGTCATACGTTTTCGCTGTCGTAACAATGGCTCTAGTATCCTTACCAAAGCAGCTACCGCCCCAACCGATGCCAGCGCTTAGAAAGCGGCCGCCAATGCGGTTGTCAAGACCGATTGCGCGGGCCACTTCAGTGATATCAGCGCCGACGCGCTCGGCCAATCCGGCAAATTCGTTGATAAAGCTGATTTTGGTCGCCAGAAAAGAGTTAGCGGCGTACTTGGTCATTTCAGCGCTGGTCGCCGTGGTAGTAATCAGGGGCGGTAAGGGGTAGCGCTCGGGGCGCGGCGCGGCAACGGGAGGTTCAAAGGTTTGCTCGAGCAGCGGCGCGTACATCTGACGCAGCATGCCGACCGCTGTGGGGTGGTCAGCACCAATCACAATGCGGTCAGGATACAGGGAGTCGTGAACCGCCGTACCCTCGGCTAAAAACTCGGGGTTAGACGCAACCCAAACAGACGCTTCGACATCACGAGCAGCTAAGCTGCGGTGAACAATCCCCTCGACATGTTTAGCGCTGCCAATGGGCACGGTTGACTTGTTGACAATGACGAGTTCGGCACCTGGCGAAATGCACTGGGCGACCTCTTGCGCGGCGGCGTCTACATATTGCAAATCAGCGTCACCATTTTGTTTGGTCGGTGTGCCGACGGCAATAAGCACGACGCCCCTGCCGGACAGTTTAGGAATATCGGTACTAAACTGAATACGGGGCTTGGCTTTTCTAAGAAGCTCGTCTAAACCGTCTTCGTGGATAGTTAGTTTATCTTCTTGAAGCGACTTTACAATAGTCGGGTTCTTATCGACACAGGTAACGTCATGCCCTAAGAAAGCAAGCGCAACACCTGTGGTGAGCCCAACATAACCTGTTCCAATAATCGTAACGTTCATGTTAAAACCTCTAATCCATACGTGTAATACATACGTAGCCCTTTAGGGGCACGCTCTTTATAGTACGGTACAACCGTGAGATAGCACATAGAGGACGTCACACTTGCGCATATCACTCAAGTGTAAGACCTCTTGCACTATCTTTCACATTAACACTTTAAGAGAGGTTTGAGACAGATACCGCTTTTGGCTTTTTGCCGCCCTCACTGGGTTCAGGTGCGCGAACAGCCTCTCGTAAAAAGACAAATAGAGTCGCTAACATACCCGCAATAACGAGGGCAAGCGCGGTGTTGAGTGTGCGGCGCGGACCTACGGGAGACACAGGCACCGACGCTTCGTTGAGCAAGCGCGTTTTAGCGGGGGTCACTTCTGTCACGTAAGCAATCACAGGCTCGAGCAGTGCGACATTATTAAAAGCAAGCTGGGCGTTTTCAAGTTCACGCCCAAGCTGACCGCGCTCTAAGTTGAGGGCAGCGATTTGGCTGCGCAGGTTCTCAGCCTCGGCGTCATAAGCCTCGAGTTGCGCCAAAAGTTGTTCCCGTTCGGCCTCGAGTCCAGCCAGTTCAACGCCTAAGTCCCGCAGTTCTACGCGGTTGAGTAGCGTGACGAGGTCAACGTCTTGCAATTCTAAGAGTGGTGCTAAGTTGCTTGCTATCTCAGGTGTTGCGAGCGTTTCGCTATCTGTCTCGTCGTCTGTCTCTGCGGCTGTTGCTGAGCTTCGGGCCTGACGGAACTCGAGCAGTGCCGCTAATTGCTCGTCTGAGAGCGCCTCAGTTAAGGCGGGCGACGTTTCTAAGAGCAAGGCAAATTGGGACCGCGCCGCGGCGAGTTCGCGCTCTAAGCTGTCGCGCCTGTCCTGACTGCGCGTAATGCGCTCGTTTAAACCGGAAAGTAGCTCTTCTAAGGTCTCACCGGCGTCTCTCACTTGAAAACTCTCATAACGCGCTTCAACCTCCGTAAGGGCGCCTGATAGCCTGCTTATCTCTTCGCTCGTGGCTGAACGAACGGGGTCCAAGCTTGCTAATAGCGAGGTTTGCACGGCGCCGAGCGTGCTTCTTGCCCAGGCGTCAGCGAGCTTCGCAGCGAGTTCAGGTTCGCGGCTGCGAACACTGTGCAAAACGGACATAGGCACGATTTGGTCAGGCCGCTGGGGACCGAGCAGCAAACTCACATCTCCGCCGAAGTCTTGAGCGAGCAGGTCAGCTTCGGGTACGGCGCTCACGGTAGCGTTAAGGACAGGACGGCTCTTGGCAAGGGTTTCATACGATTCGAACGAAACCTCTTGACTTGTACGAAAGCTTATATTTTCTGCGCCGCGAATTTCCACAGGTGAAGGGGTAACAAGTGTCGTGCTCTCGGCTTGATAGGTCGGGGGTAAAAAGCTCGAGGCAATGAACGCCGCGATACCTGCCAGTAAACTCACCGCAACGATAAGCGGTAAGCCTTTAAGCAAAATAAGATAAAGGTCACGTAGGGAAATTTCGTCCTCAAACTGTTCTGCGTCACTCACAACTGTCCTCCGCGCCCGAACGTACTCGCTAGCAAGCGCCTAGAAACTATAACGTGTTTCGAGACTCGAGGACGTGAGGATGACGCGTGGGTTTTAGGAGCTAGGGTGAGTTTAAAAATAGTTGCTAAAGGCTGTGGATAAGTCCGGCAAGACTGTGGATAAGCTGTGGATAACGGGGTTGACAGGCCATTTAACTTTGTAGCTGCTTAACGCCGCAGAGATTGATGGTGCTGTGAAAAAGGTCTCGTTTTAATATTACGACTATTCAGCTAACCGCCAAGGTGTAAGCCTTTGTCAAGAGATATTGAGCTTTAACAGGAACGAAGGCGCCACCGATGAACTCAATGGATCCCTCGGCACACCCAACTGAACATGGTCAGCACACGCGCGTGTGCTGACCATGTTGGTACGACTAAGGACCTCTTGTGCGCACCGAATTTCGTGCGGGCGGGGCCACGGAACCGGTGCTAGTTACAGAGGTTAGCGTCGGGGGTTGACTTCCGGTCGACAGTTACCCAGTCCACCACGGCCTCAGCAGGGCTGGTCCTAAGGTTGTCGATGAAGCGGCCAGACGCAAAGCCCCAATTGTTGTAGCCTTTGTTGCTGCCTGCGGTGTCTGCATTAGCCATTTCCATCGTAAGCATTAGGTGATGAACCTGCGCCGAGGAAACGCCTTGGCGGTTCTTCCAGATGGGCTGACCGTCGAGCGAGAATACTTGGCAACCGCCGTTCCATTCGAGTCCAAAGGTGTGGTAGCCCGAGCGGATGTTTATACCCTTAAGACTTGCATCGTAGAAACCGTTGCCGTTGGTGTTCGGGGCGATGATGCCGCTGCCACCATCCACCGTATGAACTGCTGGGTGGAACTTGTTGCGGGTGTCGATTCCGCTGCTTGAGTAACGGTAAGCACCTTCAAATGGTACGTATTCCATGACATCAATTTCTGTGCCTGTGGCTGGGTTACCGTCATAAGCACTACCTGCGCCGAGGGTGTGAAGCCACGCTGCAAACCAGGCCCCTTCGGCTTGGACTTGTGAGAGGTTCACGCGGTACTGGATTTTGAGCTGACCGGAACCGGGACCGAATTTTTGGGTTGAGTGGGCGTAACATGCTCTTACTTGGTCACCGCTAAGTGTGGCTTTGACTCTTAGCATGCCTCCGCTGACGACACACTGGTCGCGGCGATAATCGGCAGGGCGGTAGCTCTCTGGCCAGTCTGGTGTCTGCCATTCGCTCGCCAACGACGAAC
>ENA-ORXM01001584-ORXM01001584.1-marine-metagenome-genome-assembly--contig:-NODE-1584-length-31074-cov-6.731103_pt1 | contig 31074 bp, 41 predicted proteins | sample MGYA00237867_ERZ511480 | MGnify/ENA primary metagenome ERZ511480 (study PRJEB26309, sample SAMN06266103) | marine metagenome | isolation source: Algal blade | place: United Kingdom:Sidmouth, United... | reverse complement strand
CGTGGCGTCATCCCATGAAATTAGGACGGGCTCGCCCGGCGCGGCTTTGACGAAATTGGAGTTATTTGACGAGAGTACATTGGTCTTGCCGTCAAAGGTTGTGTGAGAGCGGTAGCTGGTTGCCCAAGCGCCGGAGCGTTTGCCCGGGCGCGCAAAGGGGTCGAGATACCAAAGGCCGATATTTTCGCCCGTCTTCTTATCTGTGACCTCCCAAACATTGACGTCGGGATGAAAAACGGGGACGGAGCCTTCGGGGACGGGGGTGAAGTTATAGTTGAACAGCTCGCCCGCGACATAAATCATGGCGTCTGTGAGCTTATCCAACTGGAGGTATTGTTTCACCTCATCACTATCGAGGTCATATTTATCTTTGCGGACTTTTTCAGCGTAATAGCGGTAATCCCATGGCGCGATTTTTATATCCGCGCCTTCTTTATCAGCGATAGCTTGCATGTCTGCGACTTCTTCTTTGACACGGGCGATAGCTGCGGGCCAAACGGCTTCCATCAGCTCTAACGCGCGTTCAGGCGTGCCTGCCATGCGGTTTTCCAATCGCCACTGCGCATAATTATCATAGCCGAGCAGGGCGACACGCTCATCACGCAGTTGCAGGATTTCAGCAATGATGGCGTTATTATCATACTCATCGCCATTGTCGCCGCGCGAGTAATAGGTCTCCCAGACTTTCTGGCGCAAATCCCGTTCATCGGAATAGGTTAGGAAAGGGGACATAGAGGAGCGTGTATTCGTGATGGCATATTGTCCGTCTTTGCCGTTTGATTTTGCTGTCGCGGCGGCGGCTTTGATATAGCCTTCCGATAATCCGCTTAGCTGGTCTTTGTCGATATAGAGGACATAACCCTCTTCATCCGCGAGGACATTATTGCCAAAATTCGTATGAAGTGTTGAAAGGCGTTTATTGATGGCCGCATAGCGGGCTTTGTCTTCCGCGTTTAGGGTCGCGCCATTGCGAGCAAAGCCATCATAGGTCAGCTTGATGAGGCGCTGTTGATCGGGGCGCATGTCTTTAACAGTGTCGCTATCATGCACGGCTTTGATGCGGGCGAAGAGTTTTTCGTTTTGGGTGATTTTAGAGCTAAACTCTGAAATCTTGGGCGACATCTCGCCTTGGATGGCGCGAAATTCCGGCGACGACATATTGGAACTCCAAATACCCCAATAGCGAAAAGCCCGGTCTAGCTCCGCCCCGGATTTTTCCATCGGTAAGATGGTATTGGCGAAAGTCGGTGCGTCGGGGTTATTGGCAATAGCCTCAACTTCTTTGAGGTTTTTCTCCATGCCCCATTCGAGGGCGGGTTTTAGCGCTGCTAAGTCCATTTTATCAAAAGCAGGGACGCCGCCATAGGGGCCTTTGAATTCGGCGAGCAGAACATTGTCGATGGCCGGCATCTCAACAGACGGCATTTCAAATTTTAAGATTTCAGCTTGAGGCATATTAGATGCGGCTTTTTCAGATGAAGCTTTTGTGGAGGGGTCTGAGCAGGAAATAAGCGTCAGAGCGAGAAGAGATGTGGCCGTCAGAAGTGTTTTGCGCATGGGTCAACCTTTTGTGAATCTTTACCTTCTATAAACACATTTCCACGCCTTCCAAGAGGCGACAGGGATTTGACTGTTAGATGACAATACATATTAGATTATGGGATATGGCGGGACTAAACGGGACATAGTGGGATAGAGCTCTGAAAAAAAAGGATTTTTCTTGTATCATGCGCGGAAAGCCAACTTGAACGCTAATTTAGACTTTGCCTACAATTTCAAGTATTTGTCGAATAGAGCTCTGACATCGCTCAAAACTTTAAGGATGTTAAAAAGCGTTTAAAAGCCCTTTAAACTGCAGTTTTAGGCACTTTGAATGATCTTTTATGAGGGGCGGCTGCCGTTCAAGTTGAAGCCGAACTTGAACGCAGAGGCTTATGTATAAGTTTTGCCGTTCAAGTTAGCTTTATATCTATAAAAAACAATAACTTAAGCTGTTTTAAAGTCATGAAAACACAGTATCGAACTTGAACGCTATATTTTTGTGCTAGATTTGACCCATGCGCCAGATCACTCGACCAATGATCTGGAGGTCATTGGCCGCCGCCATGTCTAAAGTCTCTGCGGGATAGAGAGTTGTGTTATCGGATATTATTGAGAGACCATCAAAGCTGACTTGGAAGCGTTTAATGCGCGCCTCCCCATGAAGAACAAATGCAAATATGTCGTCACAGAGCTTTTTGTCATCTAGGTTGACCATAACAAGGTCGCGGTCTTCGATCGTTGGCGACATAGATTCTCCGCGAGCCTCAAACATTGCTAAGTGACGAATTTCAGAGCTGCCTGACAGCTTTTGAAGGTAATCTACATTGAACGGGACCTTAAGCTTAACCTCGGCTATTTCATTGAGCGCTCCGTGACCGGCTGATAGCCTAACATCATAGACAGGTACTTGGGCAAGTTGATTCTCTTTTGGTTCGTCTGAGCTAAGGCCGGCACTCCAGCCTGAGAAGGCGTCCACAACGCCGAGTGTGCCTAATAGGTCCATGAACCCAAAAAGTTTTGGTTCAGTACCTTTTCCCCAATTGTAAAGCGTATCAAGACCTATACCGGCCCTCGCCGCAACATCTTTATATCCGCCATTTTCTCTAACAAGATTATCTATAGCAGTGCCGATCTGCGTTTTGACTGCTTCATCCATAAAATTTTCGTTCATATCCTAAGAAACTCCTTGCAAATTATAATTAACAAGAATAAATCCTATTTAAGTCTAAAAAAATAGGATTCGCCAGAATGAAGGCACAGGACATAAAAAATGCGCTTAAGACGCGAGGTTTGTCACTTATAGACTTCGATGATCTGTATGGCTTTAATGTAAATTCAACATCCGAATGCTTGAGAACAGGCCGCCCTACTGTTGAAAAACGATTATCTGAGTTTTTAGATATTCCTCTCTGTGAGTTGTTTCCTGATCGTTATTATCCTGACGGGATTCGCAAAAACCCCCGAGATAAGAAGCCTTATACACCAAAAAACAATACCGGCGCTACAGCCAAAATTGGGCAGAGCACTTAATGAGTGCCGCGCGCACATCAAAGGTCAATGTCTTTGGCCAGCTGAGCGAAGAACAAGAGCGCGACGCCTGTATTGCTGATGAGCTGAATGTTGAAGGCCTGGTCTGGATGCAGTGGAGCTCCAGAATAAGAGACGTCTTAAACCGTGCAGCCAATAATTACCGCCGACGCGCCAAGTTACGCGGTTTGGTCACCGGGTACGTGCGGGCTGTCACTGAGAATATCCAAATTCAGAAAACACATGAGGGTGCTCTTGAAGAGCTATTAGTCATTGAGGCCGCTTTCTCTGATGCCATGGTTGAAGCGCGGCGCTCACTGGCCACTAAATACGAGCCTGAGCCATCTTCATCGAGAGAAGAGGCAGCATGACAGACCTTACTAAAAATATTCCTGTAGATCGTATTGAGATTCCATCAGACCGCGTTCGGGGTGTGGACCAGGGCGTTGTGGAGTTCCTTGTTGAGGATATTCAGCAAAAAGGTCAGCTTCAAGCCATTGGTGTTCGCCTCGTACCGGGGAGCCGACTTGATAAAGGTGGTCCTCGTTACACTCTCATCTTTGGTGAGCACCGATTGACTGCTGTGAAGCGTATTCCATACGCTGAGATAGAGGCTAAAATTTTTCATGTGGATGAAAATCAAGCCCTGTTGATGGAGATTGATGAAAACCTTGTGCGTTCATCTTTGAAACCTTTGGAATTAGCAGAGGCATTAGGGCGAAGAAAGTCGGTTTACGAGGCTTTGTATCCTGAGACTAAAGCGGGAGCAAAAGGGCTTTTAGCCATGAATTCCGACCCAGAGCGCCAAGTTGATGTTTTGGAGGGCCAGTCCTCGTTCGTACGATCGGCAGCAGAGCATCTATCCGTTTCAAAAAGCGGTATTGAACGCATTCTTCAAATTGGAATGATTGTTTTTAAAGCTCAGGAAATTATCAATTGCAGCGGACATGATTTAGAGACAAACAAAACACAACTTTTAGCTCTCTCTAAGGCTGACCCAGACCATCAAGAGCGCATTGCTGAACTTGTCTTATCAGATAAATCCAAAAACGTCGCTGAGGCTTTGGCTGTCATCACTGGTCATGTCGATAAAGCCAATGACAGCACTAAAATCGTCTCCCGTTTCTCATCGACATTTGCCCGCGCCGGAAAGCCGGAGCGCATCGCTATGTTGGACTATCTTTCGAGGCAAGACTTACCCTCAGGATACCGTATTGTAAAAGAGAGCGGTGAATAGAGTGGCTAAGCTTTATTTCACACCTGCTGAGCTCTCTAAATTGAGCGTCAAAGGCCTTCCTGGTTCCGTGCAGAGAATCAACTCTCTTGCGGCTCGTGAAGGTTGGCGAAAAAAGACTTTGGCAGGTGGCGCAAAGGCCGCTCGTAGGCGCTCTGGGCGCGGCGGCGGCTTTGAATATCACTATTCTATATTACCCGCTGTAACGGTCTCAGACCTAATTGAAAAAAGCGTTCTAAATAGCTCTATTATCAAGGCGCCGCTCGTTCCTAAAACAACGACATGGCAAACATATGAAGCCGCTAGCCAATACAAAAAAGATATGGCTAAATTTCGCCTTGGGGTTCTGACGGCTGTAAAAGATTTACAGCGAAGCGGCATGGGCAAAACGGCCTCTATTGAGTTTATTAGAACGCAGCATCTTGCCCGTTGGCGCGGAGGCCAAGGGGATCATCATAAGTTTTCTCGTGCCTCAGTATTTAATTGGCTAAAAATGGTACAAGGCAAGCGTAGTTCACAGTGGCTACCAGCCTTGATGCCTCGCCAGACCGGAGGCCGACAAGTTTCAGAAATTGCACGTGAAATTATCGACCTTGTGAGGGCCGACTATTTACGCCCAGAGAAACCGTCATTTATGGCCGTCTATGAGCGTATTGTGCCTGCCGCAAAAGCCAATGGCTGGGAGATGCCCTCAGCGCGAACCTTACAGCGCCGATTCCTCAAGGGTGTGCCGCATCCTGTGCAGGTTTTGATGCGCGACGGCATTGACGCCCTTGAAAATATGTTTCCTCCGCAGACACGCGACAGGACAGAGTTCCATGCGCTTGAAGCTATAAATGCTGATGGGCATATTTGGGATGTCTTCGTTCATGATGAGAAGGGCGGCAAGCCCTATCGCCCCGTTATGTGCGCTATTCAAGACCTGTATTCTAATAAGTTTTTGGGCTGGCGCATCGGTAAGACCTTAGGCGCTGATATTGTTCGCCTGTCATTTGGTGATGTGTTCAGGAATTACGGCATTCCTAAGCTTTGCTGGCTGGATAATGGACGTGAATTTGCGTCCAAAATGGTGACAGGCGGAACGGCCACTCGATTCCGATTTAAAGTTAAAGAAGAGGAGCCCACAGGCTTCCTGACTGCGCTAGGTGTCGAGGTCCATTGGACACGCCCTTATCGCGGGCAATCCAAGCCAATTGAGCGGGCCTTTAGAGATTTTTGTGACCACATCGCCAAGCATCCAAAGTTTGCAGGGGCCTATACTGGCAACAAGGTCACAAATAAGCCGTCAAATTACGGCTCCAAATCCGTCCATATCGACGTATTCAAAGCGGTCGTGAAGGCAGGCATTGAGGCCCATAATGCGCGTGAGGGACGGCGTACAGCCGTCTGTCAGGGGCGTCTGTCTTTCGACCAGGTCTTTAATGCGTCTTATGCTGTTTCGCCGATTATCCGCGCGACGGATGAGCAGCTGCGGCAGTGTCTGCTGGCTGGCGAGTTTCGCAAGTCTGCTAAGCATAGTGGCTCCATCAAAATTCTCGGCAATACTTATTGGTCAGAAGAGATGGCGCAATATGCTGGTGACAAATTTGTCGTGCGATTTGACCCTGAAAACCTGCATGGCAGCGTTTTCGTTTATCTACAGAATGGCAGCTTCCTTTGCGAAGCAGAATGTTGGCATGCCGAGGGCTTCGCTGACATGAAAGCCGGGCGCGATCATGCTAATAAAAAGAAGGCCTTTATGAAGGCCCAAAAAGAGCTGTCTAAAACTCAAGTCGCTATTAGCGTTGAGGATGTGGCGGCCTTCCTGCCCGATATCGAGCCGGAAGATATACCCGAGCCTAGTGTCATTAGACCTGCGTTTGGCATGAATGGTAACGCCGCACTGAAGGCGTCTCCTGACTTCGATTTCGAAGCCATGGAGAAAAATGTTCAGTTCCTGAAGCACCAACCTGAAAGCCCATTTAATGAGTGATATAGAAACATATGAGCCGTCGCAGATAGATATCTTCGACGAAGTAAAAGCCATTATCAAAACCGAAAACTACACCTATAAGCAGGTCGCAGTGCAGTCGGGCCTATCTGTGCCCATGCTTAGCCAAGTCTTAAGTCACAAGTATAAGGGTGATGTAGAAAAAGCGGCCACCAGTCTGCAAAATTGGATTCAAAACTACAAAATGAGCAAGGAGATCAATGATAGCCTTGGAGAAGACATTGGCTTCATAGAAACGCCTACGGCCAATAAGTGCAAAACTATCATGAATATTTGTTATGCGACCGGTGACATGGGCGCGATTGTTGGGCCTCCGGGGCGTGGTAAGACATCAGTTGCAGAAGAGTTGGAGCGCGAAAACGCTCGAATTTACTATGTTTGTGCAGATGAAACTCGCTCTAAGCCGAACATCATTATCACGGAAATCCTGATGAAAATTGGTATGGGTACGAGTGCCCGCCACGTCCAAAACTTGCGAATTCTAGAAGACTTCCTGATGGGATTTCCATCTTTGATTTGCATAGATGAAGCCCAAAAGCTGACGATGAAGGCCTTCGAACAACTACGCAGTATTCACGATCGCACAGGCTGCGGTATCGTCTTTATGGGCAATAACAAGGTTATATCCTCCCTCACAGGTGGCTCGCGCCCAGGTGATTTTGCGCAGCTCAGCTCACGGGCCGGCATGCGTTATATCATTCCAAGCAAGGTGCCGACAGAGGATGCTACGCTCTTGCTCGATGCGCTGGGTATCACTGAGCCCAAGACTCGCGAACACCTAGTTGATGTTGCCAATACGCCGGGCGCGCTGCGCACAATGACCAAAGTCATAAAAATGGCGCGATTTAATAAAAAGAGCGGCGACAGTGATGCAGAGTTTCACAATAAGGTTGTCTCAGCCTCAAGGGTGCTCTCAGTTGGTGGGAGGCGCGCATGACACGCGCTCGTACAGGCTCACTACGTAAAAACGCTGAGACTTTTTTCGCCATGCTTGAGGCAGAGAGCATGAGCCATGAAGCCTATCAGAGCTATAAGCGCATACTTCTTAGTCAGATTACAAGTGCTGAACATCTTGCCTTAGAGGTGCCGATAACGGCTGAGTCTAGCTATCACCAGATGATGGTGTGTGGTTCGCCCAAGGCGCTACCTCTAACCCGTCAAAAACCTATCTCTGCTCCGAAGCTGCAGCAAACGGTACAGTCTGCCCCAAAGAATCACACACCTGTTAGTCAGCGTGAGGACAATGTTGTGAGCCTTGGTGTCGTGCCGCGCAGTACCGCCAGTAACCGTCCATCTGACGCACCCCCTCACAGCATCGCATAAATCCACTTTAAACATCCCTGAAAGGCCCGATAATGACACATAAAATTCAACCGACAATCGCGATAAGAATGCCTCAAACCAAGGAGCAGTGCGCAGATGCTATCGCTGAAATTGCGAAAATCCAATCCAAGATCGACATTAGGCAGACTGCGCTTGATGAGAGTATTGCAACGCTCACTCAAAACACTGAAGAGCAAGTCGCACCGCTTAGACTTGAGGCTCAAGCCCTAGAGGCGGCTGTACAGTCCTTCTGCGAAACCCGCAGAAGTGACCTGTGCAAGGGCAAAGCGAAATCTCATAAATTTACGACAGGCGTTGTGGGCTGGAAGGCTGGCGGTGTCGTTGTAAACGTAGAGGAGGGCAAAGAGGCCGAAATCATAGCCGCTCTTAAGCTTCGAAAGCAGGGAGCTGCTCTTAAAACGACTACAAGAATAAATAAAAACGCTGTGAAGAATTTTACAGCAGAGCTGCTGTCGAAAATCCCCGGCTTAAGCAAATCGGTTAATCCTGAAACATTCTATATTAAGCCGCATGTCATTACTGTTGACCGTGAAGCCGAAGTCCAAAGTGAGGCGGCATGAGAGGCGAGGTCAGGCACGTGCCAGCTCCACCAGAGCTTATTCCCCCGCGTGGTGCGCCTGGTGCCAGCCCATGGGATTATTGCATGATCGGCTTGATGGTCATTCTGGTATTTCTGCTTCTAAAATCAGAATATCAGCGGGGCGTTATGACGGGACGGATGCAGATGATCACTCTGCAGCCGCAAGCGCCGGCCTCATCTACATATAGTGCAACGCCTCCAAAGCGGCTGATTTCAGGAGAGGCGACATGAGCACCTTTGCTAACGATATGGCCCTGCAGGACACATTACTGGATGCCGCCACACAGCTTGAGCACGTCATGGAGACCGAAAGCCTGACGATTGAGCAAATCGAAATTGCGACTCGCCTCTGTAAGCGCATGATCAGTGAAGTGGCGAATGGCCATGTGCCTGAGATTGCCGAGGAGGAGCCGTTCTTCATTTTGGTAGGACGTGACCCGATGTTTGCGCCGACTGTTGAAGCGTGGGCTCATGGACGCACAGGCTCTGTTTCAGTGGCGCAAAAAGCTTTTGCTGATGTGATGAGCGTGGTGCGAGTCCTTGAGCCGCAGCGCAATGATGATCCGCAAATTCTCTCAGCTTTCAGGTTGGGCGGTGAAGGCCGCGCCTATCAGAGACAATTGGCCTTACGGCCTAACCCCAAAACCCCTGACCCAGTGAGCCCACCATTAGGGTCAGCGGGCTGAGGCGGGCGGACCATGACGGCAGACTCCATAATTGCTGTTCCGGTCCGCCCCCTTTTCAGCTGGGCGGAAGATGAAGCCCTGCTGAAGACGTTAGAGCGCGCTGAGCGGGAGCACCGCGACGCGCGCATAAATCTTCGCCGCTGCAAACATGGCGAGAAAACCAAAGCACGAAAGCGTCTGCAAAAGGCCGTGCATCAATGCCTCATTATCGAAAATGAGATTGCCAAAAGGAGCCGTAAGAATGGCTGATAAAAACGAAAATAGCACCGGATTTCCGGAATGGCTTACCTACTGCATCTACATTTTTGTGGCCGGTGTTCTGATAACCTTAGGCCTGCGCTTGGCGGGAATAGTGCCCTGATACCAAACCCCTTTTTACCCTGAAACCGCAGAAAGACCCACTATGAAACTAACTATCGACTTTAGAAAAATAGACACGCCGATAGCCTGTTTAAATTTCGATTTAACTAAAAATTACTCAGCCACATCACTTCGAGATATTGCGGAGGTCATTCGCCGTGCGGCCAATTTTATGGATGATGCTGTTGCGAAACCATACCCGTTGACAGAGACGACTTCTGAGAAACCATCAGAGCAGCCCTTCAAAATAAAGGCGGCTAAAAAAGCACCGAAAACAATGGTGAAGGTTTCAGCTGAAGCTGACCCGCTGATTATGGAAGAGGCAAAGCCAAAGCCGAAGCCGAAGCCGAAAGCTGTTCTTGAAGAGCCATTGCCGCCTAAGGTGTCCAAAGCTGCGCCTGTAAAGACTGCCAAGCCGTCTGCGCCCAAATTGCCGCCCAAAGCCAAGCCGCGCGTCCATACGGCCAGCTCACTGGTTGAGCGCCTGTCTGACCCTGAAGAGCGCGGCCCTGCATGTGAGCCGCTGGCGGGTTACAGTGTTGTGCCGCGCCAAGAAAACGGGATGCCTGATTTTCAATTCGCGCATGATGACCTGCTGACGAACGGCATAAAGCGTGGGCGCAAATATAGCGACATTGCGCAAGACCTTGGCAACAGTGTCAGTGTGGGCGAGCTGAAGCGTCGATATGCGCGTCTCAACGCCCATAACAGAGCTGCGTCATGAGCGGGCGTATCGGCAGCGGCGGAGATCATAGCTGCGGCTGGACGGGCTGTGAGCGGCAAGTCTCGGCGCATCTTTGGGGCTGTGAAAGCCATTGGTTCAAATTGCCTGAGCGTATGCGCCGTAAAGTCTGGCGCGCTTATGTGCCGGGTCAGAGCTTGGCCACACAGACGGATGAATATCGCTCTGTGATGGCCGAGGTTCAAACTTTCATTCAATCTCAAAAAGTGCCGGAGCTGTTCTAATGACTGAGGCTGTTGACTTTGACTGCAATGAGCTGCGCCGCGTTTTACGTTGGAAACACAATAATATGGTGCGGCAACGTGCTCCCATAGAGCAGAAGATAGAGCGCAGCCAAGGCCTAGTCTTCTGGTTCCATGTCTGGCGTTTAAACCGCCTGAACGCGAAGATTGAAGAGGTCGCTTACCTTATCAATGAGTTTGAGCGGAGTGCATAATGCCTGCCTTCCCACAGCCAGAGCGTCCTAATGACACGTCATGGACACGCACTCAGCAGCAATTAGCTGACCGTGAGGCCGCGCGCCGGGCGTGGGACATGCGCTTTGCTGTGGGCCGTAAAGTCCTAGAATTGCGGCCTGTCGCAGCGGGTTGTGGCTCACGTGGATTTTGGGCTGTTGTCACGCTGTCGGAAAAAGTCACCGTTGTTGCTGAGAAGGTTTTGCGGCGCACAGAGGTCATCACCATTCACACGACGCTCTATCAAGCTGACGCTGAGAGTTTCATCGCAGAGGCGAGAGCGCTACGGGCGGCTAAGACAAGGAAAACTGCCTAATGCCGCGCCCGATCCCTTATAACGCGGCGGAGCTCACTTGGATTGAGACCCGCAAGACGTGGCCGCGCCCGATTTTGCATGAGCGTTTTGTCGCTGAGTTTAACCGCCAAGATGTAGAGCTGATGCATATTGCATCTTTGTGCAAGCGTAAGGGCTGGAGAACGGGGCGCACGGGACAGTTTCCCATAGGGAGCATCCCGCCCAATAAAGGCAAGAAAATGCCTTTCTGTCCGAAACGGGCCAAAACGCAGTTTAAAAAGGGGCAGGTTCCGAAAAACCTTAAACCCTTCGGCCATGAACGCATCTGCACCCGAGACGGCTATGTCCTGATTAAAGTCGATATGAAAAACCCTTATACCGGGGCGCGCGGCTATTACATGGCCAAGCATAAATGGCTTTGGACGCAAGAGCATGGCCCCATTCCTAAAGGGCACGTGCTGCGCTGTCTCGATGGCGATAAAACCCATACAGACCCGCTTAACTGGCAGCTGATCACGCTCGGCCAGAACGCCGCCCTTAATTCAAAAAACCGCAGACGCCCGGAGAGACCTCATGTCTAGAGACCACATCATAAAGCTTGAGAAGGTCACTGTCGCGACCATGATCGCGCAAGGATTGAACCAAAAGCAGATTTCAGAGCGGCACGGCTTTAAGTCAACGGGCTCCATTAGCGAGTTTATGAAAGAGCATTTGCCGACACTCTTGGCGACCTATGACAAAACACCGGCTGCAGAACGGGCCAAAGCATGGCTCGAAGCGCATGCTAAGGGCGTTCAGATAGAGCACGTGGAGCCGCCAAAGCGTAAGGGCCCCAATCCCGGCATCAGTAAATCGCATTATTTTGAGAGCTATGACAAGCGCCGTGCGCCTCAGCCGCGCTCGCTATGCTGTCCATATTACATTGGCAAAGAGCGGCGGGTCTGCGGCGCGCATCGCGGTGCCAGCCCTTATTGCGACACCCATATGGAGGCGACTGCGCCTCTGGTTGTGAGGGTGTGATGGATTTTCTAAAGATTCAAAGTACTATGAGCTACTGTGCGAGAGAAACCACAGTTGCAAACACCATTGGGACATTCTTTGATCACGTCATAAGGGATGTTCTCGATAGAAAATTCGGGCGAGTCTTTAAAGGCGGCTTGTGCTGCTACACAATCGCCAGCCATAACCTTGATTTTAGCATCGGCCTGAGCGGCTTTCATCAATTCCCTAAGCCTGTAGTATTCAAAGCTAGCGGCCAAAAAACTCCTATCATAAGCTTTGACGGGGTCTTTTTGTCCATCAGTATTCAGTACACTGAATGCTGCATAGGAAATCATGATGTTTTTGGACAGTCCAAGCTTCGAGAGTTCCTCCTTACTCAAGAGGTCACCAGTTTTACGAAACTCTCGAGCCAAGTTACTGCCGCCCAGCTCAATTTTTTCTTCGGTCAGGAAGTTTGCGAAAATATCGAGGGCTTCGGTTTTTACATATCCCGCCCTAATCATTGCCGCTGCAAGCATGTCTGCGTCGAAGAAACTGACAGTTTGGTGAGTGGTGCCGATATTATCCGACATAGGCTCAATTCTCTGCGTTTTAAGGTCGGCGCTTTCAATGTCTACAAGGGTTTTGCGAAAAGCGACTTGTTCGTCGGAATAGTAGAAAATCATCAGGGCGATGAACAAAACTGGTATCAAAACTATAAATGCCATTATCAGCCCGACTTCAAAAGTCATACGTTTCACCTTAATTCTTGTTTTATTAACCATAAGCCCTTATCACGCGAATGTCTCTCCCTCAAGGAGAGGCACGGATTTGACAGTCTGGAAACACCTAAGGCGTTCGATAACGCCGCTTTAACGAGCGGTTTTTTTATGGTCGAGCACAGCGGGACACCTTCGGGTGTGCCGGTTTCCTTAGGTACCGGTCTGTCAACCCGTTGTCGCTCGGCCACCAGATTGACAGATGATGACCGAGTTCAATTCGAACCTAAGAGGTCATCAAATGACGAACTATATACGATTCCAAAATTCATCAATCGCCATAATAGAGATAGACGATATGCGCTGGCTCAATGGCGATCACGTCTTGCGGCTGATTTACGGCCGCGCCGAGGACAAACAGCGAAAATGGGCCCGCGAAATGCTGCCGCCCCATGCCGTGCAATATCGCGACATCGAGACGGAGACGGGGCAACGCCGCGAATTCCTGATGTCTTATTGGGCGGCGCTGATATTGGCCATCAAGTCAGACGCGACCAATGCGCGGGGCTTTCGCGACTTCTTTGTCAATATTATCGAAGCGGAATTTCGCAACGAGGGCGCACCGGATGGCGGTACACAGGGCGCGATACGCGCACTGGAGCGCAGGCTCGAAGAGTTCATGGCGCAACAGGCCGCCGCGAGGCAAGAGACCTTTCCGCGCTATCTGGGCCGTGTCTTTGGAGGTCACCGTGCCACATAGATCAAACAGCGCTCAAAGCCCGTTTAACGACCCTTCAAGCGATAGTTATCGCGGCCTTAAATCTTTGCGCACACTCGCGCTCTTGCTCACGGAACAGCGCGGCGACAGCGTCATCCCTGAAGACGGGCTTGGCGCGATGCTGTTTCTTATTGCGGATTCTATCGACAGCGAAGGCTAATCCACATCACGGAGCCGCGTCATGAGCGCGGCCCGTAAATCTCAATTCGCCAATACACCTGCTCGGCGCGCGCTTTTGGCGCGTGTCCATATCGCCAAAAAAGAGATGGGGCTAAGCGATGATGTTTACCGCGCCTCTATTGGCCTTGTGGTCGAAGGGGCAAGCTCAGCCTCGCAGCTTAACCATCACCAGCTCGGCAAGCTGCTTGATCACTTTAAATCGCGCGGCTGGCAAGGCGGCGTGAAGCGCAAAGCTAAACCTGCCGCGGCCCCGCGCTCAAAGGGATATAGAACGCCGTCCAATCGGCCCATGGTGCGCAAGATTTATGTGCTGTGGAAAATCCTGCATGATAACGGCAAGGTCACAGCCAAGCGGCCTGATGGCTATGTCAAGCGCATGACCAAAACCTATGACCGTCCTGATGGTCTTGCCAATACGGAATGGCTGGATGACGGCGAGGCCTGGGCCATTATTGAAGGCCTGAAGAAATGGATTGCCCGTGAGGGTTTAAGCGGGGAGCTGACACATAACGCCTAAGCTTGATATCATGCCGGAGCTTTTGGAGTTCTATAAGGATATGGCGGGTATGCCTGCCGCGCTGAAGCTTGCGCAGGAATATGGCGGGACCACGCTTTATTTGCCAGCACCTGACAGCCTGACAGACGGGCATACATTGGTGCAGAAGCTAGGGCTCGAGGATGCCCGTCTGCTCTGTAAAGAGTTCGGCCCGGGCGAAATCATTGTGCCTATGGGCCCCGCCAAGAAAAAGCGCGTCACGGATAATGATAAGATACGCGCCCTGCTGGATGATAAAAGCTTGTCAAATAACGATATAGCGCGTAAGTGCGGCTGCACAGAGCGATATGTGCGTATGATACGCAACGGGACGCATCGCTGGACAAAGCACCGTCCTAAGCCTCTTCCGCTCTTTCCTGAATAGACCCTAAATACTCAGCGTCCCGGAACCCGGTTCCGGGTGCGTTGGCGGGTCTTATGCGCCCACATCTTAGCTTCACCCCAAGAGGCTATTATTGTGTCCACACCGCATACATTCATAGATGATTTTCTGAAAGCCAATGCAAAGTGGATGACAAAGTCTGCCTTGCGCGAAATCGCCGTGCTTAATGCGCTGTCCCATGAGGTGCGCCCTGATGGCACGGGTTTTGTTGATCACCCTAACGACCCTGGCGGCGCGACCAATTACGGTATCTCTCTGCGGTTTCTTAAAGCGCACACCGAGGATTTAGACCTTGACGGTATCATGGATTATGATCTGGACGGGGACGGGGATATTGACGCCGAAGATATTCGCGCCTTGACCATTGATCAGGCAGGCGAGATTTACATTAAAGAGTTTTGGTATCCGACACAGATACACAAATTGCCGCCGCGCCTCGCGGTGAAGGTCTTTGATATGGCCATCAATATGGGGCCCAAACAGGCCATAAAGCTGTTACAACGCACCCTGAATGCGGCGGCCTATTCCGATAAGGTCTTGCAGGTGGACGGTGTTATCGGGCCTGCAACGATTAACCTTGCCCGTAATTTGTCGCGTAACGGCTTTGCCTCTTCGCTGATGGGCGCACTGCGCGGGCGTGTGCTCGGCTTTTATCAAATGCTGGCACAGAATAATCCCAAGCTGTCAGTGTTCCTGACGGGCTGGTCTCGCCGGGCAAGTTCGTAGGGGAGGCGGCTGATGAGTAAGTTTCTTAAGATTATCGGCACCGTAGCGCCGACACTGGCAACGGCCTTTGGCGGGCCATTGGCGGGCATGGCCACCTATCAGCTCGGCAAGGTCTTGCTGGGGCAGGATGATGCGACGGATGATCAGCTGTCAGACTTTATCCTGGCAAACCAAAACCCTGAAACGCTGGCCAAGATGAAGGCGGCTGAATTTGAGTTTAAGTCCAAGCTGGCTGAGCTTGAAATCAATCTGGCTGATATTGGCTATAAGACGAAAAAGCTTGAGATTGATGACCGTGTGTCTGCACGGGATATGGCGGCAGAAACCAAGAGCCGCGCAACGGCCTATATTTCGGTTGCTGTATTGGTCGCATTTGCGTCAATTGTTGTCTTTCTGTTTCTGTTTGAAATTCCTGAGGCGTCTCGCCCTGTGCTCTATGTGCTCATCGGCGCACTTGCGACCGCCCTCACGCAGGTCATGAACTTCTGGTTTGGCAGCTCTAATGGCTCCAAGGTAAAAGAGCAGCAAATCGGCGAATTTATGAATTACGCGCAAAGCTTGCGGGGCCAAATTGGTATCATGACCGCGCAATCTGCAACCCCTGATATCGAGGTCAGCGCCTTAGCGCCGCCCCTCCCAAACCCCGCGAATTGAGAACGCATTATGGCTGACAATGGAGACGATGCGCAGCGCTATGCCGCGTTTCATCACGAAAAGGCTTTGGCCGCGCACTCGCAAAGTCAGGGCGAGGGGTTAGATGACTGCGAAGTCTGTGATGACCCCATTCCAGCCGCGCGGCGTAAGGCGATGCCATCTGCGCGCAAATGTGTGTCCTGTCAATCAGACGCGGAAGGGTAGGCTTGTGGAGGGATTTAACCTAGATTTGACCAAGTTCTTTGTGGATATCGCAAAGCTCTTATTTGCGATCGCTATTGGTGTTGCAGGCTTTCTCTGGCGCTGGGATAAAATGCAGACCAAGAAGATTGAGGCGGCTGAAGAAGAGCAGGAAAAAAGGCGCAACGCGGCTGATAAGGAGCTGCTACGCAAAATTGAAAGCGCGAGCCGCAAGGTCGAAGGGCAGCTGGATGAGCGTTTCAATGGGAATGAGCGGCGCATCAAAGAAAACGCTCTAACTGTCGAGAACCATAAAGAGCGCTTGGCCGCAGCCGATAAAAAGCTGGCCCTCATTGATATGCATTTGGCGAACTTACCTAACCAGAAAGATATTTCTGAGCTTAAGGTCGGTATCGCCTCACAAAACGGCGAGATGAAAATCATATCTCACACGGTTGAGCTTATTCACGAGTCGATGATGCGCCAATCTGATGAAAACCATAAGCGCGTTGTTGACGAATCATTACGGAGTAAAAAATCATGACGGATTACGCCAAGGCCGTTCAGGCCGATCAGCGTCTTTGTGTTTTGCGCACATTGGAAGACTCGCAAGCCTCACGCGCCAATGAGGGTGTGTTGCAAGCGTCTTTGCAGATGTATGGTCACAGCCTGACACGTGATCAGGTCAGCAGCCTGACCGAATGGCTGAAGGAAAATGGGCTTGTGACCCTAGAGACTTTGGGCGAAGGCATCCGCATTGTAAAGCTAACCGAGCGCGGCGAAGATGTGGCGCTGGGTAAGATTAAGCAGCCGGGCGTGAGAAAGCCGAGGCTAAGCTAAGTGCCGCGCAAGTCGAGCGTTGATACCAATCTGAGCGAAGAGGTTCGCGAGGTCATTCTGCGCAAGCAGGGGGATGGCTATTCGCTTGACCAGCTCATGGCATGGCTGGAGGAAATCGGCGAAGAGGATGCGGTCTCGCGGTCTGCGCTTGGCCGCTGGACGATGACGCAGGAAAGCGTCGCCACGCAGCTTAAAAATACGCGCATCATGGCAAGCGCTCTAGGCCGTGAATTGTCAGAGGCTGAGGATGACAGCCAGACGGGCCGTATTGCGATTGAGATGTTACAGTCTATTGCCATGAAAATGACAGCGGCCAGCCTGTCAGGCCGCGCGGCTGATTTATCGCCGCAAGAAGTGGCCTATATGTCCAAGTCGCTAAAAGACACAATGAGCGCGCTTGAGATTGATGACCGGCGCGTGGCCAAGATTAAAGATGAAGAGCGTAAGCGGGTCTTGGCTGAGGTCGATAGCGCGGTTGAAACGGTTAAGAAGTCGGGCGGGCTGTCCGCTGATGCGGCTAAAACTTTCTATCAAGAGTTACTGAAAATAGATCACTGATGGAAGATTTGATTGATATCGCCCCTGATGCTGAAGTGCGCGAGGAGCAAGAGCTCTCGCGCCTAGACGGGCTGATTGCGCGGCATGGTGACCCCATAGGTGATCTCGCCTTTATGCGGGCACGTGTTGAGCGCGAGGGTATCTTGCTCAAAGGGCAACGTAACTATCTGGCCAAGTCTCGCGGCGTGGGTTTGGTCATTGCTGAAAAGTCCCGGCGTGTGGGCCTGACATGGGCACAGGCCTCTGATGATGTTATGACAGCGGCCACTCAGCCGCCATATGGCTATGACGTTAATTATGTCGGAACGTCCAAAGAGATGGCACGTGAATATATTGATGCCTGCGCCGATTTTGCCCGCTCTATCAATGCTGTTGGTATGGGGGTCGATGAGTATATCTTCACGGATAAGGCGCTGCCCGGCTCTGCGGCTGAGGATAATCATATTCAGGTTTTCCGCATAAGCTTTGGGTCAGGCAATAAAATCGAAGCGCTCTCAGCACGGCCCCGCTCCTTTCGGGGGCGCTCAGGCCGCGCCGTGCTCGATGAATTTGCTTTCCAGGATAAGCCTGCTGAGCTGGTTAAGGCGGCAGGGGCGTTTTTGATCCGAAATGGTGATGTGCGCATTATCTCAACGCATAATGGTGTGAGCTCAATTTATAACCAATATATCAATGAAGTGCGGGCCGGTCAGCGCGACGGTATTGTGGTGCGTTATGATTTTGAGGATGCTGTTGCTGACGGGCTTTACGAATCTTTGCAATATGGACGCAATGAAGAGCCGACCCGCGAGGGTAAGATTAAATGGCTGCAAACCATTTTCGGTATCTACAAAGACAATGTTGAAGAAGAATTGTTCTGTGTACCGTCCAGTTCGGGCGGCTCTTTTATGTCGCGTATGCTGATTGAGAGCGCCTGCCGTAAAGATATCCCTGTTTTGCGCTGGCGTCAGCCTCCTGAATTTACATTTCTCTCGCCTGAAGAGCGCTTTAAAGACTGTGAATATTGGTGCCTGAAATATCTCAAGCCGCAGCTGGATAAGCTCAACCCGCGCGAGGAGCATTGTTTCGGGTCTGACTTTGCGCGAAGTTCTGACCTGTCAGTTATGTGGCCTATATCTATCCGAAAAAGCCTAGAGCGAGCGACGCCCTTTACGATTGAATTGGGCAATATTCCCTATGATCAGCAAAAGCAGATTTTGTTCTTTATGGTCGATAATCTGCCGCGCTTTCGCAAAGGCGCTATGGACGCAACAGGCAATGGTGAATATCTGGCTGAGGCGGCGCGCCAAAGATATGGCGAAGAACGTGTTGTGGCCGTGCGCTTTTCCACAGCGTGGTATCGTGAGAATATGCCTGGCTTTAAAGCGGCTTTTGAAGATGGCATGTTTTTTATCCCGATGGATGATGAAGTCGTTGCCGATATTTATATGTTTGAAATGGTCAATGGCGTGGCCCGTATGCCGACCGTGCGCCGTTCAGAGGGTTCCGGCCAGAAGCGCCATGGTGATGCTGGCATTGCGGCCGTTCTGGCGGAGTGGGCTTCGACGCTCGATTTTACGCCGATAGAATTTGGCGAGGTGGATCATAAACGTGTCGGCTTTGAAGATGGCCTTGAAAAGGTTGATGTCGGCTTTGGCGCTGTTGTGCGCAGCGGAGACTTTGGAGGTTATCTGTGAGTAATTTTAGAACACGAGATTTTCGTCAGCGTCTGGCCGATAAATCCATTAGTAAATTTAGCATACCGCAGGGCGAAGTTTCTGCCGTTGGCACAGCGTCAGCTGCAGGCGGCAAGAGTGATGTCGGTCATGGCTTTGCCAATATCCTGCAAAGCAATCCTGATGACTTGGTGCTGGCCGCTAAGGGCGGCGGCTTAGAGCTGTTTGAGAAGGTTCTTCAGGATGATCAGGTTTTTTCTACCTTTCAGCAAAGACGTTTAGCGCTGCTGGCGAAAAAGGTCGAGGTCGAGCCGGGGGCAACGGACAAGCAGAGCATAATGGCGGCTGACTTTGTTCGAGACATGATTTGCGGTTTGGAGTTTGACGATATCTGCAACAAGATGATGTATGGTATTTTCTATGGATATGGTGTCGGCGAATGCCTTTATGCGCGTGACGGCCGTCATTGGCTGATAGAGGATGTTAAAGTGCGTAAGGCCAAGCGCTTTCGCTATGACAAGACGGGGCAATTGCGATTGACGAAAATCGGACATCCGGGCGGCATTGTCATGCCAGAGCGGAAGTTTTGGACGTTTGAGAGCGGGTCTGATCATCACGATAACCCTTATGGTATTGGTTTGGGCTCTCGGTGTTACTGGCCAACCTTCTTCAAGCGGCACGGAATTCGCTATTGGACGCTGGCGCTTGAGAAATATGGCGCGCCTACAGCTTTGGGTAAATATCCAGCCAATGCGACCCAGAAGGAAAAAGACACATTGCTGGATGCTGTTGCTGCTTATGCCTCCGCTTCAGGTCTTGCCATTCCTGACGGCATGTCGATTGAGCTGCTGACGGCAGGGTCTAAAGTTGGCGGTAATCACGATAAATTATGTGATGTGATGGACGCCGCGATTTCCAAGGTTGTGTTGTCGCAGACAATGACCACGGATAATGGTTCCTCTAATTCACAGGCGCAGGTCCATGAGAATGTGATGGATAATATTACAGCCGCCGATGCTGACTTGCTCTCAGGCTCTTTTATGGGCGGGCCGCTGCAATGGCTTATGGAATGGAATTACCCCGCTGCGACAGCGCCTGTGATTGGCCGCCAGACAGAGCCGCCAGAGGATTTGGATAAACAGGTCGAGCGCGACTATAAGCTTTACCAGATGGGCGTGTTGCCAACAGAGCAGCACATTATGGACACTTATGGCGACGGCTATGTTCTCACGCAAAAAGCCCCAGAAAAACCCCCAGAAAAAGCCTCAGAGGCTCTGCCTGCCGGAGACCCTGCCGAATTTTCACAAGGCGGCAGCTTTTCAGCCGTTGATAATTTCCTAGGCGGTCAGGATCACTATGTCGCTCTTGAAGATGAGACAGAGGCTATGATTGCCGAGTTTGAACAGGCCTTAATGTCAGCTGAGACATTGGAAGATGGCAAAGCTGCTTTGCTGCAGCTGATGGCCGTGCCTGAGACAGATGCATTTGCCACGCGATTAGCTCAGGCCGGGTTTAATGCGAGGCTGCATGGCCGCGCTGTGATTGAGCCTGAGGAGCGGGCTTAACGTCATGGGCGCGTTGACTGACGCCATTCGCAGATATTTTGCCAGCTCTGAGCCCTCTCATGATTTTGCGGTCAGCGATGATATTGATTTCACGCCGCTTCCGCCGCGTGAGGCCTTGGCTTATTTTAAAGCTAAAACGCTGGGCGCACGATTTTCCTATAGCTGGCTGGATATGTGGCAGCAGGAACATGCCGCCGCCTTTGTTGTCGCCAAGGCGATGCGTAAAGAGGTTTTAACCGTCCTTTATGAGGGGCTTGAACAGGCCTTAAGCGAGGGCATTACCCAAGCTGAATTTATCAAGCGTGTGCGGCCTTTGCTCCAAAAGCAAGGTTGGTGGGGCTTTAAAGAGACAACTGATCCACTGACCGGCGAGATTAAGCGTAGTGAGCTGGGTACGCCGCGCCGCCTGCGCACGATTTATCGGACGAATCTAACAACAGCCCGTGCTGTGGGCCGGTGGGAGCAGATCGAGCGCACAAAGGACAGTGCGCCCTGGTTGATGTATGTCGATGCTGGTGATGGCCGTGTGCGCCATGCCCATAGACAGCTTAACAGGGTTATTCGGCGCGTTGATGATCCCTTTTGGAAAACCTTCTATCCCCCTAATGGCTGGAATTGCCGCTGTATTGTGCGTCAGTTGTCAGACCGCCAGTTAGAGAAAATGGGCCTTAAGCCAACGACAGATACTGAATTGGCATTGATGAGCGCGACCAAGCTTAAGTCATTTAAGAATTCGCGCACCGGGCAGATTGTGCGGGCACCCGCCGCTGTTAATCCAGCCTTTGCCTATAATGTGGGTCAGGCGCGGCTGCGCCCCTTGACGCCGGGCCTGCCGGGACATCCCGTGAGCGCTCTGCCGCGCGGGCCTAGTCTTGTGCCAGGCACGTCAGTTTTGCCATTTCCGCAGCCTCGTATAGCAAGCGCAGATATGTTGCTGGACGAGACGGTTGATGACATGGCGGCTATAGGCATTTTCTTAGAAGAATTTGAAACCCCGCTTTGGCGTGATCCGGCGCAAGGCGTATTGATGATATCAGATGATCTGTTTCGTCATAGCCGAACAGGCCAATTTAAGATTAGCAAGCGCGGACGAAAAGCCTATTTGCCGCTTGTCGCCGCAACGATTAAAGACCCGCAAGAGATATGGTATCACGTAGGGCGATCGGCGAGCGGCGAGGTTGAGCTCTCGCGGATTAGTTTTGTGATGTGGGACGTTGACGGGGAGGCCGTTCCGGTTTTCGCTGTTTTTAACGAGACCAAAAATCTGTGGGAGCCTGTGACAGGCTTTCAGGTCGATGATTCTCGCAGCGGTCGGCAAAGATATGCGGCCACTCATATTCGCATGGGGACTTTGGTTTACCAAAAGCCGGGACTGAAATATCGGCAAAATAAAGAGGGTTTGGAAGATGGCCCTGAGGGTGGTTTGAGCCAAGAGTAAGTTTTAAACTGCGTTTAAAAATCCTGCGAGGTCCCACCAACAGGGCCAATTTCATAGTTACAGCGTCTTTTACAATAAATCAAGAGGCTCATAGACGCCCGTACAGCCCGTTTCGGGCCTGTTGATGATTACAGTTAGCGAAAAAATCCTTAAACGCCGTTAAACGGGGGTTTCGAGGCCGCATGGACGTATTTTTGGTCATAGAAAACCGTCCATCTTCGAATTTGCATTCAAAAAGGACGGTTTTCACCTGAAGCCGCGATCTTTCGACCACAATATGGGCTGTATTTAAAGGGCTTAAACGCTCGCACCCGGAACCCGGTTCCGGGTGCGTGGGGTGAATGGGAGCGCCTAATCCACTCATAGAGCGAAACCAAGATGGGTTTCAACACAAAAATGAGAAGACCTTATGAAGCCCTTCGAAGTATTCACAACCGGTACCCATACTGACAGCAAGGGCCGTGAGGTTGTTATCACGGCTGATGACTTGAGCTATATTGCCAGCAATTTTAATGCGCAGTCTGCGGGCGCACCATTGGTTGTTGGTCATCCGAAGGCAGACGCACCCGCCTATGGCTGGGCCGAGAAGTTCACTGTTGAGGGCGAAAATCTGATTGCACATCCGGCGCAGGTGGAAGCGCAGTTCTCGCAGATGGTGCAGGATGGCCGCTTTAAAAACAGATCCATCTCGCTTTATGGCCCTGCCGATCCAGCCAACCCCGTTCCCGGCGGATATTATCCGCGCCATATTGGCTTTCTAGGGGCGCAGGCTCCCGCGATTTCAGGACTTAAGGCTGTCGAGTTCTCGGCGGCGAAAGATGCCTATGAATTTCAATCCCCGCTGGAGAGCGCAGAAGATGTTCTCTCGGCTGTGCAGTGGATTATCAGCGGTGTGCGCCGGCTCTTTAGTGTGCCTGGCATGGGCCGCGCCTTAGCTTCAGAATTTTCAACACCCGAACCTCAAGAGGATATTATGCATAAAACGACTAAGACAACGGCTGCAGCAGCGGCTTTACTGGCCTCGCCTGCCGCCGCTGCGGCGCAAGGCGTTGACTTCTCGCAGTCTGATTTGGACGCGCAGCGCAAAAAGCTTGAGGCTGATAGGCATGAATTTGCGCAGATTTTGGCTGCCACGCGCCGCGCTGAAGACTTGGTTCTGGTTGAGGCGCTTGAGACGGCTGGCAAGGTCACGCCGGCCCTAAAGTCTGGGATGGTCGAATTCATGGCCGCATTGCCACATGATGCGCCCTTTGAGTTTGCGCAAGCTGATGGCGAAAAAGTGTCAAAATCGCCGCGTGATTATTTCCGCGAGCTGATTGGCGGCGCGTCGCCGCTGATCAATTTCTCAGCTGTCAGCGTTGATGATGGTGAGGGTGCGGATGACGCTGGGTCTTCAAAAACGGCTCAAGACCTCGCGGCTGACGCGGTCGCCTTCCAGAAGCAGCAGGCCGATGCCGGGGTGACAATCTCCATTCCGCAGGCTGTTGCACAGGTTTCCAATCAAAATAAGACGGCGGCTTAGGGCTGCGTCTTCCTCTCAATTTCGTTCATAACTAGGATAGATTTCATGGAATACTCAAAACTCACTTTAGCGCTCACAGCCTTAACGGCGATTGGCGCAGCTCTCATTGTTACGCGAAGCTCTGATACGGAGGTCGCTCTGGCTGGGGCCGGGGAAACCGGATTTCTGGCCGGCGTCTCTGATAAGGGCGGGGACGTGGCCATTGGCGAGCGGGCGGATATTCATGCCCTTGGTGTCGTGCCGGTCATTTATGGCGGCAATGTCGCGATTGGGGATCCTTTGACCTCGGATGCGAGCGGCAAGGCTATTGTTGCGGCTCCAGCTGCGGGCGTTCACGCAGGCATTGTGGGTTTTGCGGCTATGGCCGGCGAGGCCGATGACATGGGCGCCGTGCAATTATCACCCTCTATTCTTACCGGCGCGACCTAGGCCGCGCTGCCCTCTCATTTGATGCGACTGAAGCCCGCTCTGCTGACCAATCCATTTTGACCTAACCGAAGGACACGACATGTCAAAAAATCCATACCAAACGACACCGGAGCAATTGGCTGTTGCTATCGGTTATAAAAACAAATCTCTGATTGCTGATCAGGTGATGCCGCGTGTGCCAGTGCGCAAAAAGAATTTTGAGTATAATGTTTTCGATAAGCGTGAGGGCTTTACAGTTCCTGATACGCAGGTCGGGCGTAAGTCTGAGCTTAATATGGCCTCATTTGGCTCTGAGAAAGTTCCAGGCGTGGCAAAAGATTATGGCCTGCGCGATATTATTCCCAATGATGATGCCGCTGAGACAGCGGGTGAAGGTCTGCCAAGCGCGGTTGGGCGCGCAACGGCCAAGTTGACCAGCTTGATTCATCTGGACCGTGAAGTGCGTGTAGCGGATAAGGTTTTCAATAATGCCAATTATGATCATAAGGTCTCTTTAGCGGCCGCCGCGCGTTATGGCGCGGCTGGTGTTAATCCCATTGGCTCTATTCTTGAATATCTTGAGACGCCGCTGGTTCGCCCTAATGTGGCTGTTTTCGGTCAAACAGCTTGGACGAAATTCCGCACCAATCCATCTGTTGTCAAGGCCGCGCATGGTAATGACGGCGATGCGGGCGCGGCAACGCGCCAGGCGGTCATGGATCTGTTTGAGCTGCAAGGCCTTTATGTCGGTGATGCATTCGTCAATATCGCCAAACCTAATCGCGCGGCTCAAATGACGCGCACATGGGGTAATAATATTGCGCTCTTGCATATTGCTGAGATGTTTGACGGGACTGATGAAATTCTCACATGGGGCTTCACACCGCAATTTGGCAGCTGGGTCACAGGCCAAAGGGAAGTTGCCAATATCGGCCTTCGCGGCGGCGTCGAAGTTAAGGTCGGCGAAAGTGTTGGCGAGGTTGTCTCGGCCAAAGGTGCAGGCTTCTTCATTGAGAATGCGGGTTAACCCTGCTCACATAAATAATTGAAAGCCGCTGCCACGTGCGGCGGCTTTTTTAGACTCTTGATTTGCAAAGGACTGACAAATGCCAAAAAAGACACAAAAGACAGCGCCTGTCACGGCGCAACCAAGTGGACATTCTCCGCTTGCCGCTGCGTCTAAGCCTGCGCCGAAGCCGGCGACGGCCGCTAAGCCTACTAATGCCGCAAAGTCCGGGCCAAAAAAACAGGCCTCCAAGGCTGATCAGTCTGCCGCGTCAGGTGCACAAGCTCAGGCTATTTTGGGTCATAAGGGGCAAGTGCTTAAGGTCATCATGTTTGCTGATGAGATTGAGGCCGCTTTTTCTGAAAGTCTGTCAGAGGCCGTCTCGCATCCCTTGGGGAATATTGACGATCAGCTCTATTGGCCGGGTTGGGCGGCTGAAATTCGCCGCCGTATGGCGCTTAAGTTAGGCGTTCGCGAAAGTTTTGTCACGGTAGCTTTCCACACAACTGACCGTTTGGGTGCGTCCTTGCCAGCCGACGGCAATCTTATTCGCGTGAGCGCAAAGGTTGGCGACCAAATCCGCCACACATTGCTCTCTGATCCGACACCGGAAGATTAGGAGCTCGCACGTCCATGTATGCTGTCTTGTCAGATATCACCGCCGCCATTGGCGAGCCTCGCTTATTGTTGATCGCCGATCGCAATGATGATGGTGTTGTTGATGAGGCGGTTGTGACAGAAGCGCTGCTTGATGCGGCGGCGGAAATCGACTCGGCTGTCGGCGGGCGGTACAAGCTGCCCATGGAGCCTGTGCCGCGCCGCCTGCGCCGTGTTGCCGTTGATATTGCGCAATTTCATTTGGATCCAAATCCGTCTGAAGACTTGATGGCGCGCGTGAAGGATGCGCGGGCCTTTCTTGTGCAAGTCTCTAAAGGCATTATGACGCTGTCTGATGCCGCGTTAATTGGTGATGAAAAGCCTCATGAAGACGGCTCACAAAGTGATTATGCCGCGCGTAAAGCTTTTAAAAGCTCTCTGAATACGGAGGGCTTCCTGTGAGCGGTCTTAATCTGAAATTTGAATATAGTGATTTTGGCATGAGCCGGAAGTTCCAGCAACTTGCTGCGCGCTATAGCGATATGACGCCTCTTATGGACCGTCTGGGGCGCTCAATACATGACCAGACTGTCGCGCGGTTTACGAGCAATATAGGGCCTGACGGTAATGCATGGCCGCCTTCAGAGCGTGTGCTGCAGGCGCAGGGGCAGGCCAAGACTCTGGTTAAGAGCGCCGCGCTTAAGCAATCTCTGACATGGGAGCCGAGTGCGCGGGCCGTTCAGATTGGCACCAACGTCATCTATGCGGCTATCCATCAAGCCGGCGGACAGGCGGGGCGGGGCCTCTCTGTCACCTTACCTGCAAGACCTTATCTGGGCCTGTCAGCTGAAGATGAGCGGGACAATATGGATATCGTATCAGACTATTGGGACGAGTCCTTTGCGGGCGGGGCGTTCGGATGAAACATGCGGATGTCATATCGCGCCTTAAGGCGAGCGAGACCGGGCTTGTCCATGTGGACGGAGCTGCTGGGTATATCGGACTGTCGGATGGGCGCATTAAGAAATCCCCAACTGGCTATGTCGTGCCGCTGGGTGAACGTGCTGCGCCCAGTAAAAGTAACGGGGCTGTGCGCCAACTTGTGGCTGTGCGCTTTGGTGTGATCATCGGCTTTATGAATTCAGGGGGGGCAGGCGCGAGGGGCGTTGAGGGATATGATGATGTTCGCCAGGGCGTGTTTGACGCGCTGCTGGGTTATCAGCTGCCTGGCACCCAGACACCTATTGAATATGGCGGGGCCCGCATCATGGGGCTGGACCGCAAAACCTCAACCGCTTGGTTTGAGCTGAGTTTTATCACGCAGGAATTTGTCGAAAACATAGGAGGTCAGTCATGACAGACAAACCCAAAACAAAGATGCCCCGCAGCGGCGGTGTTTTTGAAATCAAGAATGGCCGTGCCGTTCAAACGCAGGGGCCGGGCGTTAAGCCAGCCAAGCCTGCCGAAAATGCGCCAGCTTCTAAAGCTGCGTCTCAACAGAAAAAGAAGGAGGGTTAAGCCGTGGCGAATGTAGAGAGCTTATTTGAAATTGAAAAGGCCGTATTTGTCGGCATAGAGGCGACCTATGGCACGGATATCCTGCCGACTGCCGGTACAGATGTTCTGCTGACTGAAGAGTTTAAACTTGAGGCGGCAAATGTTGAAAAACAAACACGCAATATTGATCGCTTAGGTCTGGGCGGAACTGAAGATGCTATAGGCGCTATGTCGGCTAAAGTCAGTTTTAAGGTGCCGTTGACAGGGTCGGGCACAGCAGGCGAAGCTGCGGCCTATTCTACAACTATTCGCGCGCACCAATTTAACACCGTTTTGTCGGCTGGAACATCCTGTACGCATAATCTGGTTTCAAGCAGTGTTGAGTCAGCCTCCATTTATTTCTATAAAGGCGACCGCCTGCGTAAATTGCTAGGTTATCGGGGCAGTGCTGGCTTTATGTTTAAGAAAGGCGAGATTGCTTATTTGGTCTGTGATGGGATGGCGCTTTATGCTGAAGGTGAGGATGGTGAGCAGCCGCCTGCGCCTAATCTGACAACAACCCAGACGCCTATTGTGGTCACCAATAAAAACACACCTGTATTTACGTTTGGCGGTACGGCGTTGGCTTTGATGTCATTGGATATCAGCCCGCCTGGTAATGTGAAGCACCGCGATGTGCCTAATCAGGAAGAAGTGCGGATATCTGATCGGCGTAATTATAGCGGTAAGCTAACTGTATTGCAGCGCACATTGGCTAATTTTGACCCTGAAAGCCTGATGAAAAATCACACGCTTTCAGCCCTTGTTCTGCAGCACGGTGTTGCGGCTGGCGACATTGTCGAGCTGACCGCTGGGCAGGTTCAAATTGTTGGCGTCAGTGAAGGCGTGGATGAAGGCGATGCGACGTGGGAGCTGGATCTGAATATTGTGGCAACCGGTTCCGGTGATGATGACCTTAAGTTGGTCTTAAAATAAGCCTCATTTTTGACGTTAAAGGCGGGCGCTCGATGCCCGCCATTTTACCCTTTTAAATCTACCCCTAAGGAGCTGAAGCATATGGGAAAGAATTTTGTCATGCCGGCAGATGGCCAGCGTTTTGAAGCGGATTGGCCAACTAAAGTTGATGTGCCGGTTGATGGCGGCAAGTTGGAGTCAAGGGAGATCGCCACGCGCTTTGCGCAGATTAGCCCTGAGGATAAAGAACGGTTTTTCAAAGAGGCTGTTGCGGAAGTTGCTGAGCTCACAGCTGAGGCTGAGAGCGCCGTGCGAAAGATGGGGCCTGTCATGGCGATTCTTTTAGCGCCAGACACAGCCCTTGCGTTTCTTGAAGAGGTCATTGTCGATATCAAAAAGCTTAAGCAGTTGGACGCGAGCGGTAAGGCTGAAGATGTGAGCTATAGCGTGAGCGCTCTGAAGGCTTTGTGCAGTCTTGAATATATCAAGATGGGTCTCATCCGCAGCTATTTCTCATTTCATACAGGGGTAGTGGAAAAAAACTAAAGGCCGTCGTGGCCGCTCTTTATGGGCGGCGCGGCGGCAATAGTTCTGTGGTCGAGGATTTGAAACGCGCCGGTATTTCATCTGCGCAGATTGAAGCTTTGACGCCACCAGAACGCGGGGAGGATATAAATATTCATCCTGATAACGTCACGGCCATCGAGCTTTTGGTGGCCTTGAAAACACAATGGCGAACAGAGGCGCTGAGTACCATGAGCAAAGCGGTCATTAGATATACTGGAATTGATTACAGTGCTGTTCAGCCAACCGCGCAGCTTATGGGCCTAACTGTGTCTGCACGTGATTTTTCATTGTTACGATTAGCTGAAGATGAGGCCTTAACTTATCGGAATGTTCTATGAGTGATATGCGCGCGCATATCCTGCTAACGGCAGATGGCCGGTCTGTTGTCCTGACCTCGCGTCAGGCCAAGGCGGCGCTATCGGGTGTGAAAACAGAGACGCTCGGCGCAGGTGAGGCGGCTGCGCGGGCTGATATCCAGCAAGAGGGTCACGCCAAAGCTATGATGGCTGGACGCCGCGCGGCAGTTATGCTGACGGCGGCGCTTGGCGGTTTAGCCGCTGGGTTTTCGGCTGGCGCGTTGATCAATGCCTCCGTTACGATGGATGGTATAGATAGCACCTTGCTAAAGGCTGCAGGCTCAGCCGCGGGCGTAAAGGCTGAGCTAGCGTTTCTAAGTCAAGAGTCAGAACGGCTTGGTATCAATTTTGAAGGTAATGCGGCGAGTTTCGCGCGGACGGCCGCTGCCGCTGACGGGACGGCTCTGGCAGGTCAGGGCGTTCGCGATATCTGGCTTGGTGTTGCGGAGGCTGGCGTTGTTTTAGGGCGCTCACAAGCTGAGCTTGAGGGCGCTTTAACGGCGATTGAGCAGATGATTTCAAAAGGCGTCGTGTCCTCTGAAGAGTTGAGAGGTCAGCTGGGTGAGCGTTTGCCAGGCGCGTTCGAAATAGCGGCGCGCTCTATGGGTGTTACCACGCAAGAGCTTGGCAAGATGCTGGAGAGCGGCGAGATATTAGCGGAAGACTTTCTACCAAAATTCGCGGCGCAATTAAGATCTGAATTCGGGGATAGCTTAGGCGAGGCCATTGCGAAGCCGGCGCGAGAGATTGAACGCCTGAAAAATGACCTCTTTGACTTTCAGGTCGATGTGGCCGGGGCGGGCTTTATGGACGGGCTTATTGAGGGCATACATAGCCTGCGTGAAGTGCTGGCTGACCCTGCCTTTCGAGAGGATGCCAAGGAGTTGTTTAACGCTATTGGTCAGGGCGCGGCTCTGGGCGGGGATGCTCTGGTATTTCTGACACGTAATATAGATTTGCTAAGAGCCGGAGTGCTGGGTGTCGTTGGCGTTAAATTCGCTAAATGGTTGAGCCTTGCTAGTGCCAGATTGACCGAGAAGACAGTCGCCGTAAAGGCCGCTCAGGCGGCAACCCTTCAGGCGACACAAGCTGAATTGGCCGCTGCCAATGCATCAGCTGTTAAAGCCAAAGCTCTTGTCTATCAGAGGCAAATGCAGCTTGCGAGCACTCAGACGAAAGTTGCTGCGACCATTGCGACTGTTAAATTGACACAAGCTGAGAACGCGGCGGCTCTGGCAGCGACTCGCGTGACAGCGGCGCGAACTGCGGCGACAGCTGCCACAGGCCGTATGGCTATTGCAACGCGGGGACTCGGCGCGGCCATGGGGTTTCTTGGCGGGCCTTTGGGCGTAGCTTTGGTGGGTATTACGGCGCTGACCTATGCGATGAAGCTTTACGGCGAGGCGACAGCGGCCAAGCTGGAAGACGGCGCGGCAGAATTGGATCTGATACAGCAGCTGGACACGGCGTCTCAGGGCATGGCGTCAATTACCCGCGATAATGCGTCGGCTAAATTACTGGAAGCTGAGGCTATTCGCGAAAAGGTCAAGGCGCAGCGTGATGAGATTGCGGCGGCGCGCGAGTCTGTTGGGGCCCGCATTGCGCCGTTTATGGGCACAGAGGTTCTTCGGGCCAGCGGTGTTGCGAGCGGCGGGACATTTGGAAGTCTTATTTCTGGCGCGGCCACGGCTAAAGCTGAGCTTGAAAATGTGCTGCAGACTATTCGCCTTACCCAAGAGGAAGCCGCAGCATTAGATTTATTAGGAGACCCTGATTTAGAGGCCCGCAAATTTGGCGGCGGCTATACGATTGCTCTGGGCAGGGTCAAAGACGCGCTTCAAGCGAGCGGCGATGAAACCACTGAGTGGGCAGGCCGTGTTAAGGTGGCAGAGGGCAATGTTGAGGCTATTCGCGCCCGTATCCAGGATTGGGGCCGTGTTGACGATCAGCGGGTTACGAGCGCACTGACAAAAGGCGAGATGGCCCTTGCGCAATATCGGGCACAGTTAGACCTGACCACACAGCAGGCTGCGCGCACACAAGAGGCGGCTAAGACAGAAGAGATTGCCTTCAAATTGGTCAATAAGGCTAAGGCGGCGGGTGTTGAGCTCAGCCTTGAAGCCGCTCGGATTGAGGCGGCGCGTCATGTTCAGCAGCGCGCACAATTTGAGGCCCGCAAAGATTATGCGCAATTAGAGGC
>ENA-ORXM01001582-ORXM01001582.1-marine-metagenome-genome-assembly--contig:-NODE-1582-length-31085-cov-4.385804_pt1 | contig 31085 bp, 15 predicted proteins | sample MGYA00237867_ERZ511480 | MGnify/ENA primary metagenome ERZ511480 (study PRJEB26309, sample SAMN06266103) | marine metagenome | isolation source: Algal blade | place: United Kingdom:Sidmouth, United... | reverse complement strand
AACAGCTCGAACCAGCTACTGCCGTATAGCGGGCTAAAACGAAGAACTTTTTTAGGCCTGAAACCTAGGTTCTCGGTTTGATAGAAAATGGTAATACCCTCATCGCCCTGGGTAGTCATTACCAAAAGGTCATCCAACCCGTCACCATCCATGTCATCTGCAATGGTTCTAATCGTACCCGGCTGATTAAGCAGTGCTTTCGTATCATATTTGGAATCGTCTCCCATAAACAAAATTGAAAGCTTACCGGTTAAGTTACCAAACTCACAAACTACGATTTCTTGAGTACCGTTCTTATCAAAATCATGAATTAATGTATGAACAGGTCGATGGAATTCAAAAGGGAGCTGTTGGCGTGAACTATCTTGGAGCATGCTAATATGCCCAGTGACCAGTTCTGACGGATCAAGAAAGGCTACAGTTGTAGCATATATAATATTGTCCTTTTTGATAATACTCGTAATGGGCTTCCCGATATTCAATTCTCGGTTTAATTCTCTGTTTCTCCTGTCATAGCTCAAGATACTTCCGCGTAAATCGCCAGTTAATATCTCGCTCTTATCCACATCATATTGAATAGAAGTAAGAAAACTACCTTCAGTGCTATCAATATCGATGGGCGATGGAGAAAATTGCTCAAGGTTCTTTATGCTAGGCTTCTTTGCTAACTTCTCCAAGCTATCCGGGGCGTTCGAAATGATATAATCGACTAACAATTGCCACTCCTTTTTGGAGATAGTTGGAGGGACACTATAAACTCCCGACTGGACCATTGCATATTGTTCATCGAAAGAATACCCTTCATAAGGGTCGAACGCAGTATCTTGAATACCCATTCTTGCAGCCATCTCGGGCAATACCTTCTTTTTCCATAATTTCTTAGGTAGTTGCCCTACTTCTGGCAATAAATGACAATTAGCACATTGGGACTCAAAAAGGGCTTTACCCTTTCCTCCTTCAAGAGGGGTACAAGAAATGTCGACTAACAGTAAAAATGGCAATAGGTAAAGAATGAGTTTATTTTTCATGACAGAAATCGAAAACCAGAAGCAATGTAGTTCAATACTCCCCTTCATGCTTAAAATCTCCAGACCTATACTTTATGGTTCTTTTCAGGGGAATCTGCATTCCATCGGTCTCTTCAAGCCAATCGTAAATAGCAGTCGACATCGATTTCACAATTTCTTGCTTATCAGGATCCGCAATCAAATTGTACATTTCGTCCGGATCGTTTTCGAGATTATATAGTTCGTTTCTATCCCAAATGCCCTGATATTTCATGTATTTATATTTATCTGTACGCATTCCAAATACGGTCGGGGTCATGGGAAAATCGTATTCCCAGAAATATTCGTAGAACACTTCTTCGCGTTTTGGCGCATTTTTATCTCCCGTCAATATGGGTATAAACGATACACCCGGCATGTCTTCGGGTTGATCTACTCCGGCCTCGGCAAGAACCGTGGGGCCAATATCGATATTTTGCACCATCGCTTTGGGGGTTTGACCTCCCTCGAAGATTTCGGGGCATCTAACTAATAAGGGTACCTTTACCGATTCTTCGTAGAAATGTCTTTTGTCGATTAAGCCATGTTCTCCCCAGCTAAAGCCATTATCGCCCATGTAAATAACCAAAGTAGATTCGTCAAGACCTTCTTTTTCAAGATATTCCATTACTGAACCGACACTTTCGTCTACTGCCAAAAGCGTTTCACAGTAATCTACGACCTTTTCATAAAGTCCGCGGTTTTGGTGGTACATATAATCGACACCATGCCAACTGATCCGCTGATCTGCTACCCATTGCGGCCACTTTAAATCTCGATACGCTCCGGTTTTAGTTTGGTCGTATGTAGATGGCAATTCGATTTGCTTCCCTTTATACCTGCCTTTGTGGCGGCGGGCAGGTTGAAAGCCGGCATGTACGGCCTTGTGGGAAAGATATAGAAAAAAAGGCTTTTTCTTATCCCGCTGTTCCATCCAATCTATTGCGTGCTCGGTCAATAAATCAGTAATATAAGTGGAATCTTTGTAGGCTGTTCTTTGCCCATTGATATTCAACGTAGGATTGTAGTAAACGCCCTGACCTACAAAACTTTCCCAATGCGTAAAGCCAGGTTGAGGGTCATCACCGTGATCGCCCATATGCCATTTTCCGAAGAAACCGGTCTGATAGCCTGCTTTTTCTAAATATTGCGGAAAATAAGTGAGATTACCGGGATCCGGAGCCTGATTATCGATAATGGTATGCGAATGCGAAAATTGACCCGTTAAAATGGAGGCACGGCTCGGAGAACAAAGTGAAGTGGTCACGAAGGCATTTGAAAGATAGGCACCCTCGGCGGCCATTTTGTCCATATTCGGGGTCTCTAGCCAAGGTACTTTACCGGTAAAACCCATGTAATCATACCTATGGTCATCGGTTAAAATGAAAATTACATTTCTAGGTTTTTTTTTGGCTTTTTTTTCAGGTTCGGTGTTACTTAAAACACTATTTCCTGAGAAAAATAAGAAAATCAAAAAGATACGGACTACCAACGCATTTCCCATTTGAGGGTATTTAAATTTATATTCGTTAAAGATAACCATTTGATTTCTTGGGAAAATACTAAAAATAACCGATTTTCCGGGCTACTCTTCAATCTAAACTTGCGGCATATTCCAGTTCGGAAATACTTCATCGATTGGTCGCGAAAAACAAATTTATGTACTACTTTACCCTTTCACAGAATACCTAGATGAAAATCAACAGTAAGAATATTGGACTATGGGCAGGGCTTCTTTTTTTTATTGTTTTATTGCTTCTACCGACTCCGGATGGACTGGCACCAGAAGCACATAAAACTACGGCAGTGGCCGCTTTGATGATTATCTGGTGGATTACCGAGGCCATTCCGATTTATATTACGGCGTTTCTACCTGTAGTTTTGTTTCCATTATTGGGTATTCTCACCTCCGCAGAAACAACAAAAAACTATGGGCACAACTATGTGCTTATGTTACTAGGCGCCTTTATTTTGGCCAAGGGCATTGAAAAACAGCAGCTCCATAAACGTATTTCCCTACTGACCATTGGCCTATTGGGAACTGATAAACGGCGAATTATTTTAGGCTTTATGGTCACAACTGCTTTTTTATCGATGTGGATTACGAATATGGCCGTAGTGCTCATCATGCTGCCAATTGCGATTGCACTGATTTCGAAAGAAGAGAAGGGTTTACGCAAAAACTTTGGCACGGCCCTGTTACTTGGCATTGCTTACGCCGCGAGTGTAGGAGGAACGGCTACGCTTATCGGTACTCCCCCAAATTTGGTTTTTGCCGGCTTGCTAGGGCAACTTTATCCTACTGCCCCGGAAATTGATTTTATAGGATGGATGAAAATCGGTTTACCTGTTGCCCTATTTTTCATTCCGATCATTTGGCTCTACATTGTACATTTTTTTAAGACCCACGGTAGATTGAAAGGTGGTAAAGCTTTAATCTCAAACGAATTAAAGGCATTGGGTAAAGTTACTGTTGGAGAAAAGAGGGTATTATCAATTTTCATCTTGACGGCATTGGGCTGGGTTTTAAAAAAGGATATCGAAATCGGTGATTTCATTTTGCCCGGATGGAGTAACCTATTGGGTGTTGCTGCTTATGTGCACGATAGTACGGTCGCCCTTTTTGGGGCCATTCTTCTTTTTATTGTCAACGATGATAACGGAAATAAACTAATGGACTGGAAATCTGCGCAGAACGTACCCTGGGGCGTTGCCATGTTCTTAGGAGGAGGACTGGCCTTGGGACTCGCTTTTAAAAGTACCGGACTGGCCGAATGGATAGGTACCGCTTTCTATGGGTTAAGCGACTTCAATGAATTCTTTATCATTTTAACAGTGATAGGATTGATTATTTTCATCACTGAAGTAAATTCGAATACGGCAACAGCAACAATCTTTCTGCCGGTGTTGGCAGCCATGGCGATTGCAGGAAGTATCAATCCCCTATTAGTTATGATTCCAGCGACTTTTGCTTGCTCATTTGCTTTTATGCTTCCTTCGGGAACAGGAACCAATACCGTAATATTTGCCAGTGAAAAATTAAAGATAGCAGATATGGTACGCACAGGGTTTTGGCTCAACCTGATTTGCATGGTTTTGCTTCCCATACTGCTTTACTTCGTGTTACTACCACTATTTGGAGTAAGTATTGAAGTGCCCCCATGGGCGAAATAATATTTTGGGAAGTTATTTATTTCGTATTTCTAGCGCTTAGCGGTCTCGTTTCTGCTCCATAAACCAATCGTAGAGCCCTTCCGTATTGTAGGCCGGAACCCATGAATCATGGCCGACACCGGGGTAACGGGTAAATTTGACATTATATCCCATTGACTTTAATCTGCTTACCATGGTCTCTGATTCGGATATCGGAATAGATTTATCCTCTTCACCGTGAAATACCCAAATCGGTAAATCTTTGTCGATCCAAGAGGCGTAGGGTACCGGAGTCATACCGCACACTACTGCCAAAGCAGCAAATTTTTCGGGATACTGTACCACTAGCTCCCAAGCGGCTCCCCCTCCCCTACTCAAACCTGTTAGGTAGATTCTATCCTTATCCACGTGATTATTAGCTATTATAGTATCCAAAAGTTGAACCAGGGCCTTGGTATCCCACCACTTTTTACGATGTGGATTTTGGGGTGCTAAAATCAAAAACGGAAACTTTTTTCCTTGCGTAATAAGCTTTGGAGGACCATTTCGCTTAATTGCCACCAAACTGTCGCCAGACTCGCCTCCACCATGCAAAAACAGTAATAAAGGGAATTCTCTATCTTTTTCTTCTTCGTATTGCTCAGGAAAATAAAGATAGTAGCTGAAGCTTTCCTCGATTACCGTTTTTAGTTCTGCATCGACCAAACGTGCTTTGGATTGGCCACTACAACTTTGGGCGAACAATATCAGAACCAATATATAAAGCTTATTAGATTCCATAATCTGAGTTATATGTAATATCTTTTCATGCTACCTTGAAATTGGTTACTGGATATTTACGCTTATTTTTGAGGTGCCTTTTTCATACTGACCATTGAAAATAATGAATTGCCCCAAAACCACCGAATTTAAGCTTAAAATAAGGGTATAAAATAGTATAGGGATATCCCTAAACAGTTTCCTGACATGTTCAGAATTTTTATAATCATTTGTTCACTACAATGCCTAACGGCATACGGGCAGAGTTGTCCCATATTGCTCGAGCCGGGAAATGATGAAACGAATGTACCCGTCAACTCGCCGATACGATGGTCTGAAGTGTCCGAAGCCGTAGGATACGTGATTTCTATGGGAACTTCGCCCGGGGATGATGATATTATCAGCAACCGTAGTTCCGGATTGCGCAACTCGTATGTACCCCAAACAGGTCTTCCCGCAGATGCGCAGATCTACATCACAATTGGCTATTATAAGCAGGGCAGGGAATTCGTTGAATGTGAAGAGAAAACCTTTCGTACCGCAGAGGCAAATTCGCCGCCTGATTGTGCAACCTTATCGGCACCAACAAATGGTGCCCCAAACATCTCAGTTGAAACAAAATTAGAATGGGGCTATGCCGCACGTGCCACAGGTTATCGTCTTTCTGTAGGAACCGCCCCGGGGGGAACCGATGTTATAGACGATGTGAACGTAGGTGACAAACTTGAGTACCGACCCCCTAAAGGGTTACCCTCATCCACACTCTTATACGTAACGCTAACACCCTATAACGAAACCGGCGAGGCGGAGTCTTGCTCGGAAGAGCGTTTTACGACCGCAACCGCGATTATTGATTGCGGGCCTTATTTCGATGCCCAAATAGGGGCAGACGTTTTTCTAGGTCCGGAAATCGACTTTCCAGATCAAATCGGACTCTGTAGGGATAGGGCATCTACAGTCGTAGAAAGCAATGATGAGGCGGATGGATACCGATGGTACATCATAAATCCGGATGGTAGCGAAAGACTTTTATCATCTACAAAATCGGTAGAACTGGTAAGTGTCGGGAATTACCGCTACGAAGCATATAAAGAAATTACAAGGTGGTCCGATACGGCAGAATGCGCTAACTCTAAGATCTTTAATGTAATCAACTCCGAAGCTGCTGTCATAACAGCAATCGATGACAACCTAACTGCACTTGGTAGAAGATTAGAAATACGCGTTTCTGGGGTAAGCAGCTATGAATTCGCCTTGGAGAATATCGAGGGGCCTTATCAAGAAAGCCCTATTTTTGAAGCCCTTACTAGCGATTCATATGATATCTATGTGCGCGATCTAATTGGGTGTGGTATTACCAAATATTCTGTACCGCGTAACCCGGGTTCCGATAATTTTCCCAAATTCTTTACCCCAAACGGAGATGATGTTAATGATTACTGGCAGTTTATTCTTTTGGAGACGGAAAACGAAATCCTTCCGAATACCATCGAAATATTTGATCGCTACGGTAATCTATTAACCATAATTAATCCGGAATCCAAAGGATGGGACGGAACTTTAAATGGCCGACCTTTGCCTTCTTCTGACTATTGGTTTCGCGCTGTAGCATTGAATGGTCAGGTCGTAAGGGGTCATTTTTCACTCAAAAGATAGTACGTTAAAAAATAGCAACGGTCTATGCTTCTTAGTCCTCTAACTTATTCTCAAGAACATAAAAGTCGGTTGCTTCATGATCGGGATATCGAAAAATATCCATATCGCCATCCGAATCGTAATCGATGGCCTGACCATTATAGATTCCGTTCTTTTCGATAGTCGTTTTTTTGAAATCGACGTTATTTCCCTCGTTCAAGAAAACATAAACGGAGAAATCGGTCTTATCTAAATTGACTGCCCGCCCTTTGTTAATGCCGGCGAGAATATCGAAATCACCATCCAAATCAAAATCATAGACCTGTAAAGTATGGTTTGCAGGTATACTGTCGGCAATTGTAGTACTCTCCCATGTTTCTCCCACCTTCTTATATATTTCCAATGGATAACCACTACGTTCGGAGTGCGCCATAAAGATTTCGACACGGCCATCATTATCGAGATCACGCATAAATGTCTTGGTACCGTTTCGCGACCAATCACCTTCTTGATTGTTCCATTTTTCATCAAGATTTTCCTCTTTCCAAGGTTTTTTTAAATCATTACCGGGATTGTAATATACCATTCCAGTAGCGACAATATCGGCATATCCGTCACCGTCGATATCACCCACTGCCATACCTTCGTGCAGGATATCGTTCTGAATGAATTGAACCCGTTCCCAATTATCGGCATCCTTTTGTTCAAATATGCTCAGGGTATGTTCGTCAAAGGTCAATATAGATAGGTCGCGCTTCCCATCCTTATTAAAATCAACGAAGCTAACGTCTTTAACTGCATCTGGTACAGTACCGATGGAGTGGGCTTTCCAACCGTTTTCGGCGTTTTCATACCAAAAAAGTTCGGCTGTAGCTCCTGCATCCATCCATTCGCCGGGATGCTTGACTCCGATAACGTCAATATCTGTATCGCCGTCTATGTCGATGGCCTCTAAATCTCCACTAGCAAAAAGATCGCCCGTAGGCGGATTTTCGGCAATAACATTAAGTTCCCAAGGTCCGGCTTCCTTTTGACCTTTGTAATAGGCCAAGTAGCCTCCTGCCGAATTATTATTGATAAACACTAAATCGGCGATACCGTCGCCGTTGACATCAGCCGGGGTATGTGCCCACCAAAATTGGGCACTATCAACAATTTTTCGTTGTTCAAATGTCAACTCTTTTTTAAGTTCGGTTTTTTCGGTAAGCGGTTCTTTTTTCTTTTCTTCCTTACAGCTTTGAAAAAAGCCAGTTGTTACGACAACTAAAAAAACGACTTGGATTACTATAATTTGCTTCTTCATTTTCGAGTGTTTGGAGTTAGTCTTCTGATATATTGTGCTACTTTTTGATGTTCCTGATTATTGGTTACTGGGAAATCGGCCATACCAACAACGAAAGTATTTTTTGTATTTAAAAGGGGTTCGGTGTTCTCTCCCCGGCCAAAACCGAACACTACCATACCATTATCGCTAAATGCCCCTTTATCGGTATCACCAAGATACGACATCATATCAACATGGTCGTCAGGTGTAATCTGGGCCAAAAAAAAAGTAGTATCACAATCTTTTTGGGTAAAATAGGCCCAGTCGAACTTTCCGTAATGGACGTTTCCTTGATAAAAATCTGGGACTTCTTTCGTATAGCCACCACTGCTGGTTCCATAGCTCGAAGCTTTTGGTGCATACGTACCACCAGGCGTACCCTCGTAGAGAAACCAATAGGGCATATTTTCTTCAGTCTTTAAAATTTCTAAAACTGCATGCTCGTCAAAAAAAGTCCATTGCCATTCCCAAAGTCCACTTTCCGTTTTGGTATGTATGATATTGGAGGAAATACTTTTAGAAACACATCTATCATGGCCCGGATGCCCGGCGCCACTATCGGTATCAGATTTAAAAACCAAGTTGGGGAGACCTCGGAAAGCCGATGCCGCGGAAGCAGGGTATTGGTCCCAAGGCTCCATTTTAAAATTGACCCAATCGTTTCCATATTTATCGATTATTCGGGAAAATCCACCTCCGGCCTTATCAAAATAATACGTAACCTTTTCTGTGTGGACAATATAATGTGGACGGCTTTCATGCGTACCTTCAACAATATGGATGCTATCCTCAGAAGAACGTTCCTTTTTGATTTTCAGCATGATACCGGGCCATTGCACATCCATGCCGTGAACCATTTGACCATCGTGCAAAGGAGTTTTTAATGTTTTCAATACGTTTTTACCTTGTTTTAATGCTGTTATATTTTGTAGTTTTTCGTCGTGTAAATAGGCATCATAACAAGGTGTTTCGGCCTCGGCATTCTGGATGCTACCATTTAATTCCAAGCCCTCTGAATAACATGGACTCCAACTATTCCAATAGAGTTTTGCTGTTTCCGATCCGGGTATTTCGAGTGGGATGTCAAGATATTCAGTATGTTCCCCGTTACGGGTCGTCCAAAATGGTTCTTGCTCATATGGTTTGAAGAGGGAAATACTATGTTCCCGATCCAACATTAAACCTTCAATTGCAGGAAGAAATTGGGTAAATCCGTTTTTATCGGTAGCCAAGGCACTAATCGAGATCGGCCGCTTTTGATTGGGAAGCCACTCCGTACCCCAAACAACTTCAAATGGAGCTTTTGAAGAGCTTCCGATATGGTTTTGACGTTTTCCCCGGTGATAGCGGTATTGCCATTGTCTGTATTTACCGTCCCCCTGATAGTTTATGTCCTCATATAGGCCGATATAGTCCACTTTAGCAATTTCATCGGTGCTACCACCTTTCACAGAAAGTTTCACAGTTTCTTCCAAATTATCTCCATTGGAAATTCCAGAAATTTTCATAATTGGTAGTTCTCTTTTGTTTTCATTGTAATAAACGCGAAGTACAACACCGTAGATAAGGTTTTGGGGCCAATTCCAAGATTGTTCCTTGGCAACGGTCAGGCGAAAGACATTTTCGGCGCCTTGCTTTAAATCATTGATTTTAATAGGAATACGTACGTTCGTGTGGAACATATAATTTGTCGCCGTATCAGGAATAATTTGAGGTTCGGGCACCCTATTTTTTTCGCCATCATTGAATTGGATCCGTAAATCTTTGGTATCCTCATGCGATTGTACTCGCTCGACAATTACCTCTGCCGCAACGGCGTCTGTTAAATCGACTTCAAGGTCTAAGGGAATTGCTCCGTTTTTGAGTTTTTTTTTTGGAAAATGATCTTCATTCACCGCATAGCCGTACTTTCCTCCGACCCGCAGAAACTTACCATCATCACCAGTCATTGTTGGCACCCATGGATAGTCCTTAAAGAGCATTCCAGTTTTTAGGGACTTGATTTCATCATTTCGCCAAACATGCATGAATTTGTGATTGTCCCAGCCCGCACCGATAATGTCCAAGTCACCATCATTATCAAGGTCAAAGAATTGCGTGCCCAAATGGTTTTCTTTTCCGGTATCGATTACGGTCTTTGAGAAATTACCGGTACCGTCATTTTTCCATAATTGAAGTTCTAATGCCTGCCCTTTATGCTCGGCAGTTAATAAATCCGTATCACCGTCTTTATCAAAATCGGTACTGTCGAGATTGTTGATGGAATATTGGGTTGCAATTTTATTTCGTTTCCATACATCGAGGCTTTGTTGCCCAAACCACCAAAAATTAGCATCGGGCTCAAGACCGGGGTATCTTTCTTCGGTTACGATAATATCAGTTTTTGCATCACCGTTGATATCGGCTATTTCAACGCGGTCTATTGGATGAATGCTTTCCCCAACCACCGTAGGTTCCCAAAGCGAATCGATATTTCCTGGATTTTCGTACCAGACCAGAATTTTGGGCTCTTCTTCACCGTCGGGTCTTCGCCCAGCGGCAATATCTAAATCTCCATCCCCATCGATATCCCCTACTCCTATTCCCTCATCAGAGGTATTCTTACAAATCATATTGACCTTCCAACTTTCCGTATCGGGTTTCTCTTTCGGAATTTCAACTGCGTAAATATCCCCGTTTCCGGCGATAACGAACTCTTGAAGTCCACCGGCGATAATCTGGGCTTTTTCAAACCCTTGGCTGTTGACGTGACTGGTAGCGGGTACCTCACCGATCTTCATTCTTCGGTATCTCGTTCCCTCGGCATCGATAGCTTCGTACCAATAGAGGTTTGGTAATGCCATGGCAATAATGTCGGCGTAAGGGTCGCCGTCAACATCCATATAAAGAATTCCATCGACGTTATCATCTAGAACCGTTCTTTTCCAATGACCTTCCATGGCACCTCCCGGATTATGATATATATAACGACCGGAGACAATATCTAGGTTGCCATCTCTATCCACATCCCCGGCATCTAGTCCGAAATAGCGTAGCCAATCGGGTTCGTCCCAATCGCCCCACATCTGTTTTGTACTATCCGCTTCAATATAATGCCAGCCATCGAGAATATGCTGCTGGCCGAAAAGGGAGGTCGCAAAAAAGAGAAATATGACTGATGTAAAAGGGATGTATTTTTTCATTATAAGCTGTTCTGTGTTGAGAAATATACAAATTAGCAAGGTCACTTATCCGTAATTTTTCATCAAATGCTTCTATGAATTCCTCAAACTCACCAACAATTCTTTCAGTTAAAATACTGTTGACTTTAGTTTGCAGTTGTGGTCTGTCGTAGATAAATACTGCTTACTGTAACCGCTCACTGCCTCTTACCGAAATAATCTGTAGGGCTTTAACATAAAACCTAATAAAAAAAGCGAGCACTATAAACAGTACCCGCTTTTGATTCTGAATGGTTGATTTTACTTAGCGATATAGGGTAAAATGTCCTACATACCGTATTTCGCGTTTATCGTTCTGATTGACCACATACCAGTAATCGCCGGTGGGTAGTTCTTTACCTTCGTACATACCGTCCCAATTGGTCACTTGATTCAATCTGGCCACTACCCTTCCGTAACGATCATAGATAATTACTTCGATGTCAGGAAAGAATTCGCGATTACCCGGTGCCCAGAAATCATTTTCATTATCACCGTTAGGTGTAAAGAAATTTGGTATCTCAAGCATTCCGGTAAATTCAAAGGGTATTACGGCCACTGCTACACAACCGTTTTGGTCGACAACACGGATTTCTACCGTACCACTTTCGTTGGTGGTGTAAAGGCCTTCGCTACCATAAGATTCCCCATTAAAGAAAAATTCATAGCCGCCAAAACCACCTTCTGCCGTAGCCGTGATTTCGTTCGGTCCGGTTTTTTCGGCCGTCAAGGTAAGGGGATCGTAGGCTTCCATTGTAAATTCAACGGAATGTGTACAGCCATTTTCATGATAGATATATACGATATGGTCACCTGCAGGCAAGTTACCCCAAGAATTCTCGGTCGTAGCCAGTGCAGTTATGGCATCGGTAGGGTCTACAGGATTCAAAGCGAACAAAAGTTCGGGGATTAGGCTGGTATCCTGCATTTCCACAGTGGCCGTACTGTTCGGGAATATACCCTCACAGCCATATTGAATTATAGGTTCGGCCGTTAGGTCGACCCCAATCGCTATGGGTATCAAGACATCGGTCTCGCACATATTCGCATCTCGAACAAAAATGATGTAGGCTTCGCCCCCGACCAAATTGTCAAAAAACAGGTTATCGTTTCTTTCAAAAACCTCAGTACCATCCGAATCGGGACCTACGAGTCTCGTCTCGTAATATTCCACAGAAGTAACCGCGTCAACAAATGGAGTTCCTCCGGCAATAGTTACTATAGCTGTACCATCGGCAAAGTTGATACAGGTTTCCGGGGTAGTATCGAAATCGGTGACCACCAATTCTTCGGGTTCGGTCACCACAATCTCAAAAGTCTGTGGACATCCTTCAGCATCTTGAGCCAAAACTGTATACGACGGGTTACTTGGTGTATTTGCGGCCAAATCGGTAAAAGTATACGTCATCGGGTTATCAGGATCTGAGAAGAACTCACTCAGGTTTGGCTCTATAGCAAATTTCACCAGCCCGGGGGTTGCACTCGTTACGTTCATAGTAATCGTACCATCTGACTCGCCAAAACATGTTACCGGGGTCGCGCTACCTTCTACGGTAACAGGTATCGCAGGTGCGATTTCAAACGGACCCTGAACAACACCACAATTCTGCCGGCTGATAACAGATATCCAATAGCTACCGGCATCCAAGTTCTCGAACGTACCGAAATCTTGCATTGCACGGTTCTCATAGGTAGCCATTGATTCTGCTGCGAATGCATCGGTACCTGGGTCTGCATCATAAATTCGGAATTCATAGATACCCGTACCCCCATTTGCGATAGCTTCGATTCTGCCATCTACCTCATATGCACACGAAACATCAAATGTTGGCGATGTAGGATCTAGACTCAACGGCTCGGCATCCGTAATTGTAATACCATTAGTTTTAACGGCAAGACAAGAACTTGAACTACCCACTTTTCGTACTTCAAAGCGATAGGAGTCACCAATAGTACCAGGGATACCCGTTATAACGGGCAGACCGTTAGCGTCTACTTCATCTATGGGAGACCATGGTCCCCCCGAATTATTAACACTGTATTCATAAGAACCTCCTTGCGGATTATTCACACGAATCATCATTGTAGCAATATTTCCACATGCCGGAACCGAAGTCTGTATCAATGCAGGATTGATTGGCGGCGGTGGCACAACCTCAACTGGCGTCGTAAATGCTTGACAGTTTAACGTGGAGACCACTTCGATTGCATACCATCCTCCTTCAATAACTCCTGTTCCTGCCGTACCTACGAATTCCGGTTCGTTCTGTAGACCACTAGCGGATAAGTGATTTGCAGAATCTGTCGGATCGGGATTATTTGGATCCAGTTTTATCAAACGATACTGATATCCGCCGCCAGGAACACCTCCTATTGCCCCGGCCGTGGTCGTACCCGGCTCAACGGCCTCAATAACTGCATCAGTACCTGTAGGGCATTCCAATTCCCTCGTTATTATCGCATCTGCTTGAACGGGATCAACGGTATCCAAAAAGATTTCCTCGAAATGAATACAGCCCTCAATATCTCTTACCGTGACTCGATAATTACCACTTGACAGGCCGGTAAAACGATTATTAGCGCCATTGGCCGCGAAAGTAGCATAGGCCGCATTACTATGCGGGGCAAATCCACTTCCAACAGGGTTCTCATATTCTAACATATATTCATACGGAGAGCCATCCCATCCGCCGGTGGTGGTGGCTACGATTTCACCAAGGTCATTGCTACAACCTACACGCCCTATTTCATCTAAGGTTGTGATGCGCAATTGTTCACTTGGGGTTTCGATAGTGCTTGTATTACTGAACACATTACAGCCATTTACCGTCTTGCCTTGTTCGCGAATTACTACACGCAAGTTTCCACCTGGAAGACCCGTAATTACAGTTGGGTTACCATCAGCTAGAACATCCAGGATTCCAGTAGAGTTACCTGCTACCGGACTACCGAATGCACCTCCGGCAAAGCCGGGATCGGCAGCATCGTACACCGAATATTCATAAATTCCGGAAAAGTTCGTGAGACTTGCAAGATTGGTAATCTCGATATTCAGCACTCCGTCAGGATCCCCAAAACAACCAACGGGTTCATTTTGACTTATCGCTACGGTAGGCAAAACTGGTTCGTCTACTATATATGGTTCCAGAGGATAGGTACATCCACCTACATCGTTTACCTGTAATCGGTACTCTCCAGCCACCAGCGGCAAATCAAAGGTTACCGAGGTGCCACTTGGTTGTGATACGCTAGACACTGGTGATACTGAAAAACCTTGATCTTCGATAATAAAATTCGTGCTTCCCGTCACATCGATGCGGATACGCTCAGGGTTCTCGCAGTCCATAGGACTAACTTGCGTAATCGTTGCCGTTACATCGTTTGGCGCTAAAACGGTAACAGAATCGTTAAACTCACAACCGTTTGCGTCGATTGCATAAATTGTGATTACTTGATCGGAACCAGTATCGGTTATCTCAAAATCAGGACTTGACTGGTAGCTATCCGCTAAATTAATTTTGTATCCGTAAGGTGCCCCATTGCCAACATTCCCACCTACTATAGAAGCACTTACTATGGTAGTACTGAATTGATTCGCCGAGGGATTACATACCAATGTACCTGCCGTTGCGTCAATTTCAAACGATGGAGGTTCATTGATTACTACTTCTTCGCGATCAAAACAATTTCGATCAGTTACAACCTCGATGACATAAGTTCCTGGAGTCAAATTGGTAAAAGAACCTGAAATTTCTGTATCAATACGAGTTGTAATATCGTAGTTCGTCGGCATCGAAGCAAGATCGCTACTGTATAAATTGTATTCTTTAATACCGTCTACATCGGTACCTGCTATTAGGGATACGGCAATACTACCATCATTCAAACCATTACAACTTACATCGCTCTCACCCGTTTCATCAATATCAGGTGAGGTAGGGTCGCTCCTTACAATATTATCCACAATGAAATCACACTGTCCGGCACCATCGGCCACAATTTGGTCTTCTACCAAAACCTCATAATCTCCCGGAGGGATATTCTGGAAAACACCATCATTATCGGGGTCGACGATAGGCCCAAATGCAGCACCTGAAAAGTCCGTTCCGGAAATGGTATAGGTAAAATTGCCGCTACCGCCATCAGCAGTAACAGTCACGATTCCATCGGTATTCGTACAGTTGGGCTCGGTGCTAAAATCGCCGGAGGCAGTTAGTACTTGATATACTTCCGCAATACCATCGACATCACAACCATTCGCGTCAATAATATTGAATGGATAAGAGCCTACACTAAATACGGTAAATGTTGCCTGCGTCGGTGTTCCCGGTGTATTTGCTATTGTTTGACTTGTTCCATTCAACGTAAATGTCGGAGTATCGTAATCGCCTGGCAACTCCAAGGTTATATCAAAACCGGTCGCGGCCGTTGCGGTTACATCACATTGGTTATTCACTACCGGATCGATCAAGGGCAAATCAGGATTCAACTGAACAACGGCAGTTGAAATACGATAAGCACAATCATTGAAATCTTTGACCCAAATATCGTATTCGGTACCGGGAGCCAACGATCCTGGAAGTGATCTCGTAGCGGCATCGCTAAAGTCGTCATCAGGTGATGCGGTAAGTGTACCATCATCATCGACGGGATCGCCAGCAGGTACAAATGCATAAAGATAGGGACTTCCGGTCGGAAAAGGCGTTCCACCACTACCGCGAACCGTTATCTGCCCCGGTGCATTACAGTTTGCATTTTGGTTGTCAATAACATCGACCCTCGGCGCATTTATTAAGGTATCCACAGTATCACCATCGGTACACCCTAAACCATCGGTAATCGAAATTCCATACCGCCCGAGATTTACTCCGGTAGCCACCGCTATTTCGGTTCCTAAAGTGGGAGATACCGTATCGGTGTGAACGACTTCACCGGTATCTAAATTTGTAATTACCACATCAAACGGTGCCGTACCTGTATTTATGGTATATCTTAATTCAACTTCGCCAACACCACAACGATATTCACCTGCAAGGTCAACATCAGATCCCGGGCCGCTAGGTAAGGTAATCTCTTCTGAATAAATACAACCTGTATTTTCATCGCGAACATCCACTGTATAGGTAACCCCGAACAATAGATTGCTAAAGCAATGGTTCGTTGGTCCATTGTTAGGATCGACCCAACCCACGTTCGGATCTGGGTTAGTTAGGCGCACCTCATAATCTATAGGAGCTGTACCGCCGGCAAGCTCTACGCAAATCGTTGTACCCGTAGCTGTACAGGTAAATGCCGGGAAAGGATCGGGAATAATATCAAGAGTAGCGCTATTTATCGTAAAAGGTTCGATGTCGCGACATCCACGTGAGTCAACAACAATAACTTGATAATCACCGGGCTCAAGGGCTGGGTCTTCGATATCAAATGGAAAAGCTCCAGGTAATACATCGTTAAGTGTCACAAATGCATTTCCAAAGTTGTCTTCGACAATTACAGTATAATTTGGGCTACCTACGGTCGCCAGGTCTACGGTAACCCCACCCGAAAGTGGTGTAGGGGTACAATCAGCGTCAATAGGCGTTGCCGTAGCGTCGGGCGATGGATTTGGGTCATCCACTACCGTTATTGTCGTAAGTGCCGTAACACAGTTTCGAGAATCTTTTACGACATATTCGTAATCTCCTGCAGCGAGACCCGAGTAAATGGTCTGGGAAGAGAAATTATAAGTTGTTCCCGGAGTCGGATCGGGAGTAGCGTTCGGATCCAGTGGATTGGACCTTAATTCACCCACGGGAGCAAATACCACTTCAAAGGGTGGTACTCCTGAGGAAACCGTTGGTATTATTTCTACAAAACCACTGTTGGCATCGCCGCAACTTGGTCCCGTTATTTGATGTGTAGCCGCAATATTTGTAGGCTCAACGAAAGTTAAAGGTTCAGAAGTGGTACTACAGCCGTTATTATCAGTTACCGATACCGTGTAATCGCCAAATTCGGTAAATGACATATTATATGCAAACGAATTGGATGGAAGGGCATTACCTGTGTGCGCAGGTACAGCAATGCCATCTCTAAAAATCGTGTAGGATGTGGCGGCCAAATTTGAAATATCTCCGTTGGACACGGTTATCTGCATCTCACCATTGCCCCCGCATGCGATTTCACTATTAATATCCAATTCCACTTGAAGCTGCGGTGGTATGCGAATCGATGCCGTTTCGGCCCTACAACCATTGCCATCAACAACTTCGATAGTATAATTTCCAGGCACCAAGTTTGTAAATGTAAAAGTGCCGGCCGTACCCGGTGTTTGTAATGTTCCACCATTGATACGATACTGATGTGTTGCCAGAGCAGCAGTACCGGCAGTAGACGAAACCGTTATTTCGGCATCATTGGTTGCAGAGTAACAATAATCGGCACTATCAAAAGTAATATTTGGGGCGGTGACCTCACTCAATGTGAAGGTATCCGATGCACGGCATCCTTCGGAATCTATAACCGTTAAGGTATAGGTACCGGGTTCCGTAAGCCCTCCAAAGGTTCTTCCTGTTTTTGGTCCTTGGGTTCTTCCATCACTAGGAGGCCACTCCAATTCGTAACGATATCCTCCAAATCCGCCAGTTGCATCTGCGCGTACTCTACCAATATTATTGTTTTGACAGCTCATATCGGTAACGTTCGGTGTTACGCTTAGTGGCGTCGCTGCCTCGATAACGTCAAAAGAAACTGTAGATGTACAGTTCGTATCATTATCGGTCACAGTAATTTCATAGGTTCCTTCTCCAAGGTTGGTAATAGGAATTTCTAGAGCACTACTGTTGGTTCCGCTATCAATAGATGTGCCGGGCAAGAGCGTAACGGTATAATCATAGTCAGTGGCAAATCCATCAACCAAGAATGCACCATTACCATCGGTCGCTCCGGGGCATACCCTACGATCCCCTCCTGATCTCACTCGAGCGCGTATTGAGCTTATGCCCCCTGTGGTAAAACTTGCAGGGTAAACACAACCATCAGAATCCGTAATCTCAAATTGATACGAGGTATCTAAAAATAGCCCATTAAAAACCCCTGTACCATTAGGCGGTGGCAAAGGTCTTACCGGAGTCGATGCAACCACTTCATATTGGGCCACCGGAAAAGTTGCGGGCTGCACATCAATAGTCACCCTACTGGTACCTGTAGCACAATCAAGATTGTCTTGGGCAAAATTTATAGCCGTTGGAGGAACCGGTTCAGAAATAGTGATCGGCAAAAGAGCCTCATAACAACCTGCATCATCGCGTACAAAAGGGGTGTAAGTAGTTCCTGGAGTCAAGCCCGTGAAAGTTCTCCCCGTTTGGTAATTTATATTATCGACACTGTATTCATAGCCAGAACCTGAACCGCCTGTGGCCACCGCAAAGTCAATAATACCCTCTCCGTTGTTACAGGTATAATCTTGTGTCAAAGTATAAGATCCATTAAGTCCGCCCGCAGATGTGACAGTTACCGGTGGTAACGCCAAGACACATGTAAAACCGCCTTGGGAGTACCTAACTTCTACAATATTATAAGTACCGTCTGCAACGGGAATAGTCGAGGAAGTTGTGAAGGAATCTCCTGCATTGTTCGTTGCACGATATTCTAAGTTAAAGCCACTTGCATCATTGACTGTAAAATCGACCCTTCCGCCGCCGTTGGTACAAGTTCCCGTAATGTCCGATGCAGTAACATCGGGTGGGTCCAACTCGGCTACATACTCCGATATTTCACTTGTACAACCTTGATCATCGGTAATAGTAAAGGTATAGGTGCCCTCTGAGGTAACGGTATAGGTACTGGTTCCCGAAAAGAATCCTGGGCCCGAATCACCCCCATCGCTTACCGTATAGCTATAATTACCAGACCCTCCCGAGGGTGTAACATCGATATCAACACTGGTAATGGTAGAACAACCAAAACTCATGCCGTTGGTATCGGTAACCGCGGTTATAGGACTTAATCCCGTACCAACCGTAATTGAGTTACCGCTCGTATCGGTGTATTGAATAGGTGCGGGAATACCGTTCGGAATATCTTCTTGACAATCGTTGGTTTCCACTTTAACCGCATAGGTTCCTTCACTTACTGCTCCAAAAGTATAGGTATTGCTTGATATGGTAGAAGTAAATTCGATTTCCGCACCATTGTCATCAAGTAGGGTATATACATAGGGGCCCGGAACTTCGGGATTGACCGTAACATCAATACTACCGGTCTCCCCACTACAAATAGGATTGGTGAAAGTAACATCAATTTCAATATCTACTTGCTCGATTTCGATGGTTTCATAAAGGTATTCACATACCTGGCCACCTATGTTTAATCGAGCCTGCACTTGATAAAATCCAGGATCAAGGTTGGAGAAAATTGATGAAGACTGGTAAGGACCAAAAGGATTCGAGCCCTCACGGATTCGAAACTGATAACTATTCGGTAACCCCGTAACCTCTATACGTCCTGGGTTGTTGCAAACAAAGTCTTTTTTGGTGTAGGTCTGCGTAATCGTACTCTTGACAACCTCAAAATAATAGCGCTGCCCATCGGCTACAACCATAAATTCGGCCCCATTCGCCGCAGAAATTGAGCTTGCATCCAGATTAAACGCCTGAGTGGTGGCAACTTCGGTGTAGTTTCCAAAATTGGTGTCAGGACAAGGGTCATTGGTATTCGGCGTTCCATTGTAACTATTCCATGAAACACTGCCATAGGGGCCGCCCGATAGCGTTATATTTCTATCATCGGAATCACCGCACAAAATAAAACGTGCGATTGTAGCACCATCATTGGTACAGTTTACAACATCATCTGCCCCTTGAATAATGGTCATGAACATCGGTGCGCTTATTGCGCTATTCGCCGAAGTTTTCTTCGTAATAGTTTTAATTGCGTTTTGCTGCTTGTCTTCTACCTTTACTTCTGCAACCGAAACAGCCTCTTTAACGGCTGCGGCTACCTCGGAAAATAGGATGGCGACTTTTTCATTGGCTATTGCAGTCGTACCAACTATAGAAAAGATCAGAAACAATAGGGCATATAGGATTTGCCGTGGTTTTCTTGGGAGCATAGGTTAAGTCATATTTTGAAAAGAGTATGCCCGATTTGGGAGTCTGCATATTCTTCAATGTAATTCTTTAAACTTATAAATTCTCTTTATCTTTAACCCTTACGGGCTAACCTTAATATTATCTTTTAACGTGAAATCATGAAAAATAGTGTACTTCTTATTTGTCTATTCGTTATCTCGTTTACTATATCCTGCGCTCAGGATACTGTAAATCAAGTAGATACTCCTGAAAAAATACCGTTTACTGCAGAATTGCTGATCGATGAACTACAAATTCCATGGGGTATGACGTTTTTACCCGATAATGGTATGTTGGTGACCGAAAAATCAGGAGAACTCATTCACTTTAAAGATGGTAAGAAAACAATGATTTCAGGTGTACCAGAGGTATACGAACGTGGCCAGGGCGGCTTTTTGGATATTACTGCGCACCCCGACTATAAAAACAATGGTTGGATCTACATGACCCACGCTTCAAAAGATGGCGAAGGGAAGGGAGGAAATACAAAATTGATACGGGCAAAATTGAGCGGTAACGCACTTACCGATATCGAGGAACTCTACAAAGCGGTACCCAATACGACCAAAGGGCAGCACTTTGGGTCCCGTATCGTCTTTGATAAGGAAGGATATCTCTTTTTCTCGGTAGGAGATCGCGGAAACAGGGATGTTAATCCACAGGATATCTCAAGGGATGGCGGAAAAATATACCGTTTGAACGATGATGGAAGTATTCCTGAGGACAATCCCTTCGTAGATGAAGCCAATGCAAAAAAAGCAATTTACAGCTATGGCCATCGAAATCCACAGGGTTTGGCCCTTAATCCCGAAACCGGAAAGGTTTGGGACAATGAGCATGGCCCTCGGGGAGGTGATGAAATCAATGTTATCATGCCCGGTGCCAACTACGGCTGGCCCGTAATCACTTATGGTATCAATTATAGCGGCACACCGATTACCGATAAAACGGAAATGGAAGGCATGGAACAGCCATTGCATTATTGGGTGCCCAGTATCGCACCCAGCGGTATGGCCTTTATTTCCTCAGACAATTATGGTGATTGGAAGGGCAGTGTACTGGTCGGTTCATTAAAATTCCAATATCTGGAACGTCTGGAGATGGAGGGAAACAAGGTCGCCAAACGAGAGAAAGTAATGGCCGATATCGGTAGGGTACGCGATGTCGAAGAAGGTCCTGACGGATTGATTTACGTGGCGGTCGAAGGAAAGGGAATTTATAAACTTGTACCGAATTCGCAAAACGCCTCTGGTAGTGGTAAATAAAGAGAAAAATTGATATGAAATTTCTTTTATTCGCCTACTTCGCCACTGTTGCAGGAGCTTGTATCTTTTTGCTGCAAGACCCCGAACTTGAAGAAAGTATGGAGCGGGGCAGTGAAATTTATGCCGATTTCTGTGTGACCTGTCATCTCGAAAAGGGCGAAGGTGTAGCCAATACCTTTCCGCCACTTGCGGGTGCAGATTATCTGATGGAAAATCGCGAAGCGAGTATTCGAGGTGTAAAATATGGGCAGCAGCATGAAATCGTTGTCAATGGAGTCACTTACAACAGTGCTATGCCAAATCCCGGGCTCGAAGATGAAGAGATTGCCGATGTAATGAACTATATTCTTAATTCCTGGGGGAATTCTTCGGAGGATATGGTCACCATTAAAGAGGTCGAGAAGATTTCAAAAAATTAGCCCTCCAAAGGCATAATTAGAAACGTCATTGCGAGCCCAATTGCCAAAAGCAAAATTAGGCGTGGTAATCCATTGAATTTTCTAGAAGGTTTGACGGATTGCCGCGCTTCGCTCGCAATGACGAATACGAATTAACTTCCCGCATCCAGAGCCGCTTTTACCGACCCGTGTTTTTTTAAAAGTCTTTCGGCGTCCGAGTACTCGATACCCAATCCTTCGGAAACATAACGCACTCCCCTATCGACAAGTTTGTTATTACTTAATTGCATATTGACCATCTTATTGCCTTTGACCCTTCCTATTCGAATCATCAACGCCGTTGAAATCATATTCAGGGCCAATTTTTGTGAAGTACCGCTTTTCATTCGTGTACTACCGGTGACAAACTCGGGACCTACGTTAATTTCAATGGGGATATCCGCGGCCAAAGCCAAAGGTGAACCTGGGTTATTGGTAATTCCGGCGGTAAGCAATCCGTTTTTCTTGGCATCGGCCAATCCTCCCAAAACATAGGGCGTAGTACCCGAAGCCGCGATACCCACCACGACATCCAAATCCGTAATGTGATGTTCCATTAAATCCTTCCAAGCTTGCTGCGTATCATCTTCCGCATGCTCCACCGATTTGCGAATAGCCGTATCACCACCTGCAATAAGCCCAATGACTCTAGTATGAGGCATTCCGTAGGTAGGTGGAATTTCAGAGGCATCCAGAATACCCAATCTCCCGCTTGTTCCCGCACCTATGTAGAAAAGGCGCCCCCCCTTTTCAAAACGTTCTGCCAAGGCATCGACCAGTTTAGTTATTTGGGGGATGGCCGAGGCAACTGCAGCCGCCACTTTTTTATCCTCTTCATTCATTTTTTGAAGGATGGAAATGGTATCCAACTTTTCCAAGTTATCATGGTTCGATGGAGTTTCGGTAATCTTTGTGTAATCCATAGATAAAGTTTCTCGTTTCTGAGGTTTCTGGTTTATTGTTCAGTGATTTAGACCTGAACCAAATCCTTTATAACAATTGAATGTCATGGTTACGAAATGGATTCAAAAGTTCATTTTCGGGATTTAATTCTGTAATCATGGTATTAATGGCATTGATATCACAGGTCTTGTACCTATGCTGCGAGTTCAATTTCTCGGAAATAGATAAAAGTACCGCTTTTTTAGAGCATTTGATAACTGCTTTTTTCACTTGAACAATATCCCAATCAAACTCGGTCAAACCGTACACTGAATCGACATAACCCGTACCGATAAAACTATAGTCCACTTTTATTTCGGAAAGATGGTGTATCGCGTTTGCACCGACAGAGGTCTGCGATTCATTGGAAAGCTCCCCTCCTATGCTGATTACGGTTACGTTCGGTTTGGTCAATAGTTCCATCGCTACGGGCAGGCTGTGCGTAAAACATGTTAACTCTAAGTCTAAAGGAATGAGTCGTACAAGTTCGGAACAAGTAGTGCCGCCATCAATAAAAATGACGCTTCCATTATTTAGCAGGCCAAGTGCCTTTTCGGCAATCCTACTCTTTTGTTCCAGTTTGTAAATATTGGTGTTTCGTGTACTATTTGTGGTGAAACCTAAAGAAATTGCGCCTCCATGCACCTTACGTAACTTGTTATCGGCATCGAGCTCCTTAACGTCGCGTCGAACAGTATCTATGGAAACATCGAGTATTTCGGCAATATCGGTCAGCAGCACCCTATTGTGAAGTTCCACTTCGCTTAAAATTGTCTGCTGCCGTTCTTCTTTTAGCATCTCGGTTTTCTATTTAGGGAATTTGAAATCAAAGGTATAAAAATATTTGGAATGCCGTTTTTTTCCGTTTTAAAAATAAAAATTTCATAAAAATGCACAAAACAGCAAAATTAAAAGCAAAAAACAGCAATAAGTGATTTTATTGCTTACATTTGCATGATTCAAATTGTTAATCAGCGGAGCTACAGAACTACATTAAAATGAAAACAGTATTACAAAAAAGAAAGACCGAAATTCAATACAGGCCTGTCGGTCAATTTGAGGAAACCCGTTTTGAGAAAATACACAATGTTATTTTTTCCGATTCGAACGAGGCTTCCATAAAGGTCGCAGAAGAGATTGCATCACTTATCAGAAAGAAGCAAGAGGCGCAAAAGCATTGCGTCTTAGGACTTGCCACGGGCTCTTCCCCCATTCGTGTTTATGAAGAGCTCGTTCGCATGCACCAAGAGGAAGGGTTGAGCTTTTCAAATGTAATTACCTTCAATCTCGACGAATATTTACCCATGGAAAAAGACAATCGTCAGAGTTACTGGTACTTTATGCATGAACATCTTTTCAACCATATCGATATCCCAAAAGAGAATATAAATATTCCCGACGGCACGATTGCAGGAGAAAATGTAATCGATTACTGTTTGGCCTATGAGAAGGCTATAAAAAAAGTAGGCGGACTTGACTTTCAGCTTTTGGGTATTGGGCGAACCGGTCACATCGGGTTCAACGAACCGGGGTCTCACTATAATTCAGGAACCCGCGTTATCACCTTGGACCATATCACACGGGTCGATGCCGGACCTGCATTTCTGGGTATTGCCAACGTACCACGAAAGGCCATTACCATGGGTATCGCGACCGTAATGAGCGCAAAAAGAATTATTCTGCTGGGCTGGGGCCAGAACAAGGCCGATATTATCAAAAAAACCGTTGAGGGCGAAATTTCGGCACAAGTACCGGCTACTTATCTACAAGACCATAAAAACTGCACTTTTGTCTTAGATTCAGGTGCGGGAAGTGAATTGACAAGGAACAAAACCCCATGGCTCGTCGATGAATCCCTTGAATGGACCGAAAATCGAACGGCCAAAGCGATTGTCTGGTTGTGTAGTGAAACCGGAAAATCGATATTGAGCCTAACCGATAAGGATTATAACGATAACGGAATGTCGGGTTTATTGGCCGCGGAAGATTCCTATGACCTCAACATCAAAATGTTCAACCGATTACAGCATACCATTACGGGCTGGCCGGGAGGAAAACCCAATGCCGATGATACGAGCCGACCTGAAAGGGCGGAACCCGCAAAGAAAAGGGTGATTATTTTTAGTCCGCATCCCGATGATGACGTAATCTCAATGGGCGGTACTTTCGACAGATTGGTCGAGCAGGGCCATGAAGTACACGTCGCTTATCAGACATCCGGTAATATAGCGGTATCCGATACCGATGCCTTGCGCTATGCCGAAATATCGAAGCGAATCAATCCTTCTGAAGAAGCTCAAACGATTATAGACTCCATAAAAGCAAAAAAGGAAAGTAGTTTCGACACCTTACCCGTACGAAAATTAAAGGGGAATATAAGGCGTGGCGAATCATATGCTGCCGTGCGCTACTTGGGCCTGGAAGATGCCAACGTACATTTCTTGGACCTTCCTTTTTATGAAACGGGAACCATCAAAAAAGACAATCTGTCAGAAGACGATATCGAGATTATGGTTAGCATAATAAACGAAGTAAAACCACATCAAATTTATGCCGCAGGAGATCTCGCTGATCCGCATGGCACTCATAAAGTGTGTCTCGACGCTGTTTTCGAGGCCATGAAACGCCTAAAAGACGAACCTTTTATGGAAGACTGTTGGTTATGGTTATACCGTGGTGCCTGGCATGAATGGGATATCAACGAAATCGAAATGGCAGTACCCATGAGCCCGGGGCAGGTGTTGAAAAAGCGAAATGCCATTTTCTGCCATCAATCCCAAAAGGATGGGGTCATGTTTCAAGGCGATGATTCAAGGGAGTTCTGGATGCGCGCAGAAGAACGCAATAAAGACACGGCTGCACGGTATCGGGCACTGGGGCTTTCCGACTATGCCGCTATGGAAGCATTCGTTCGTTATAAGTTCGACTAAGAGACCGTTTTTGGAATTAAATAACACTTGAACTAAATGAATTTAGCAGTAGCGCAGTTCAGTCCGAAAGATGGTGATAAAGCATATAATCTATCGGTTATCGAAAGATTGACGAAGAAGGCCAAATTAGCAGGGGCCGATGTTATTAGCTTTCACGAAATGAGCATCACTGCATACACCTACACAAAAGAGCTTTCACTTGCGGAGATAACCCAACTTGCGGAGAAAGTTCCAGATGGAGAAAGCACTCAAAATTTAATACAACTTTCAAGAAAATATGACATTGCCATTTTAGCAGGTTTGGTTGAAATCGCAGATGGTAAAATTTTCAATACCTACATTTGTGTCACAAAAGATGGTTTGCTAGCCAAATACCGAAAGTTGCATCCTTTCATTAGCCAATACATGGCCCCAGGTAATGAATATGTAGTTTTTGATTTATTAGGGTGGAAATGTGGAATCTTGATTTGCTATGACAATAATGTCATTGAAAACGTCCGCGCAACTTCACTATTGGGAGCGGAAATTATTTTCGCTCCACACGTGACGGGATGTACGCCATCTGCAATGCCGGGCAGAGGTTATGTTGACGATGAATATTGGCAGAATCGAAAAACCGATCCTGTATCGCTACGTTTGGAATTTGATGGACCAAAGGGCAGAAAGTGGTTAATGCGTTGGCTGCCCACTCGAGCCTATGACAATGGGATATATTATGCATTTACGAACCCGATTGGTTATGACGGCGAACATTTGAAAAACGGAAACTCCATGATTATCGATCCATACGGCGAAGTAGTATCCGAAATAAAAAGCTTTGAAGACGAGGTAACGATTGCTATAATCACGAAAGACAAAATACCATTGTCAGGAGGATGGAGGTATAAAAATGCCCGGAGGCCAGACCTCTATAAAAGTATTATTGGTAAAGACCATGACCCGAAACTGAAGCCGATTTGGATGGTCTCTAACAACTAATATTTTATCTTTAGTTCATGATGAAGCATATTTGCTTACTAGTTTTACTTAGCTTGACATCTTGTACTATCTTCAAACCCATTCCCCAACCAGAAAGGGAATTCCGAGGGTTCTGGGTTGCCACAGTGGTCAATATTGATTGGCCAAAAAGCGGTGCTGATGGCGTCGAAAAGCAAAAAGCCGATTATCTGGATATCCTGAATTTTTATGAAGACCTGAACTTTAATGCCGCAATCGTACAAATACGCACTGCCGGTGATGCTTTCTATGCATCGGAATATGCGCCATGGTCACGTTTCTTGACCGGTGAAGAAGGCAAACCACCGAAAACTTCCGAAAATTTTTTAAAGTGGATGATCGATGAGACCCATCAACGGGGCATGGAGTTCCACGCATGGCTGAACCCTTATAGAGCGACCTTTGATTTAAAAACCGAAATTTTGAGTCCCTCCCATGATTTCCATTGTCATCCGGAATGGATGCTGAAATATGGAAAAAAATACTACTACGACCCGGGACTACCGGAAGTTCGCCATAAAATCATACGGATAATTGACGAAATCGTGACAAACTATGATGTCGATGCCATTCATTTTGATGATTACTTTTATCCGTATACCCTGAAAAATGAAGTATTTCAAGATTCGTTGACCTTTTACAATTGTGCGTTGCCCAACCAAACCCTGGGTGATTGGAGACGTAGCAATATAGATTCGTTAGTTAAGGACAGTCACCGCGCCATAAAGACAAGGAAACCCTGGGTACAGTTCGGAGTGAGCCCGTTCGGCGTATGGAAAAATAATACTACGGATGTGAGAGGTTCCGACACCAAAGCGGGCCAGACCACTTATGAAAACCTTTATGCCGACCCCTTACTTTGGATGGAAAAAGAATGGTTGGATTATATCGTGCCACAGGTATACTGGAGTATGGACCTTCCTGTGGCTTCCCACAAAAAGATTGTAGACTGGTGGGCGAACAATAGTACCAATACCAATTTATACATAGGCAATGGCCCTTATAAAATCCGTAACAATAGTGATAAAGCTTGGGCGAAAAAGAAAGAACTTCCAAACCAGATATTGTACGCACGAAAAAAAGAATCGGTCAATGGAAATGTTTTTTTCAGTGCGAAAAGTTTGATGCAAAAAAATGGCGACGTGGTTAGGCAGCTCAAAAGAAGATATTACAAAAGACCCGCCTTACCCCCTACTTCGCGCTTTCAAAATTCGAATTCCTTTTCAAAATTAGAGTTTGAATCCATGGAAAAGAAAAATGATGCTATCGTTCTCAATTTTAACGACTTGACGGATTATAGCTTTGCGACCATTTATCGTTCCGGAAAAAAGGAAAAAAAACATTATCCCCTTAAAAATTTGATATTGAAAATTCCGATAAATAATAAGCGATGGCTACAAATTCCGAAAGAAAATATTGGAAAAAGAAAAGAAATTACACTCCTATTTATTGACAAATATGGTCGTACAAGTGAACCGAAAATTATACATTTAAAACAAACCGACTAAAATGACCAAAAAAAACGAATGGGCGTGGGCCTGGGTTCCAACCCTCTATTTTGCACAAGGTCTCCCTTATGCCCTTGTTGTGACCGTTTCGGTTATTATGTATAAAAAATTGGGTATTAGCAACGCTGATATTGGCCTTTATACGAGCTGGCTTTATATTCCTTGGGTCATTAAACCGTTGTGGAGTCCGTTCGTTGACCTAAAAAGTACCAAACGCAATTGGTTTTTATGGATGCAGCTGCTTGCTTCAGCGGCCCTTTTGGCGATTGGTTTTTTCCTACCTACCAACATCTTTTTCGTAACTACCTTGGCCTGTTTCTGGATGGTCGCCTTCGCTTCGGCTACAAACGATATCGCTATTGATGGCTACTATATGATAGGTCTTACAGAAGACCGGCAATCTTTTTTTGTGGGCCTGCGCAGCGTCTTCTACAAATTGGCAAATGTCACCGGTCAAGGCTTGTTGGTAATACTTGCGGGGTTTTTGGAAACCTACTTTGGAGACAATACAAAAGCATGGTCATATACAATGATTTGTGCCGGTGCACTGATGTTCGTGTTTACCGCAATCAATTTTTTCGTTACACCCAAATTTGAAGGTTCAAAGGATATCGTTCTGGAAAAGCCCAAAGGTTTTGTCGAAGTTTTTGTATCTTTTTTTAAAAAGCGTGGTATCGGTTTGGCACTTGCGTTTATTCTTTTTTTTAGATTGGGCGAATCACAATTGGTGAAAATGGCATCGCCCTTTCTCTTGGATCCCACCTCAGTGGGCGGATTGGGTTATTCTACGTCTGAAGTCGGAACTATTTACGGCACCATAGGCGTCATATTCCTGACGGTTGGAGGTATTTTAGGCGGCATATTAATTTCTCGACATGGTCTTAAGAAATGGATGCTGCCTATGCTCGTCGCACTAAATGCACCCAATGCACTTTATGCTTTGTTGGCGATAACCGAAACTAACGCTGCTTGGGCCGTCACGGGCACCGTTATCGTTGAACAATTCGGCTATGGTTTTGGTATCGCCGGTTTTATGGTCTATTTGATCTATATCGCCGAAGGCGCATCAAAGACTTCGCATTATGCCTTGGCCACAGGTTTTATGGCCCTGGGAATGATGCTACCGGGATTGATTAGCGGATTTATGCAAGAATGGCTGGGCTATGACGGATTCTTTATTTGGGTTGTTTTGGCCGCGTTACCAGCTTTCGTTTTATTAAGATATTTAGACTACCCGGCAGATTTTGGCAAAGCAAAAAAGAAAAATGAACAAAATGCTTGATTATCAGAAAGCTAGCCAGCAACTAAGCGTGAAGGAAAAAGTGGGGCAACTTTTCATGCCGGCAGCCTTCATCAACGATACGGTGGATGAAATTCAAAATTTGGAAAAACTGATTCGTGAAGAAAATATTGGCGCACTCTGTTTTTTTCATTCGCGGGCCAGCGCCGCGACCAATTATGAGGGCAAAAAGGAAGTTATCTACAATAAAGATAGTTTTGAAACCTTAAAAAAACTTGTCAAACGGTATCAAAAGGCTGCAAAACACCCTCTTTTAATGGCAATTGACGCCGAATGGGGCTTGGCCATGCGTATCGAGAATACCCCACAATATCCCTATGCCATTACCTTGGGAGCGCTTCAAGATAACGATGACCTTATTTTTGAAGTTGGTAGTAATATCGCAAAAGATTGCAAAGCTGCGGGCATCCATTGGAATTTGGCACCTTGTGTGGATATCAATAACAATCCGAACAACCCAGTTATCGGGTATCGTTCGTTTGGAGAAGATAAATTCGAAGTTGCAAAAAAAGCTATCGCATTTGTGAAAGGGATAAAAAGCGAAGGTGTTCTGACCAGTATTAAACATTTTCCGGGTCATGGCGATACGGCAACGGACTCACATTTGGGTCTCCCCCTAATCGATAAATCAAAGGAAGAACTTATCGGAAACGAACTCCATCCGTTTCAGAAACTTATTGACGAGGGCGTAGATTCGGTTATGATAGGACACTTATCAGTTCCCGCTTTGGCAAATGGAGAAAAAATATCCTCTAGTGTATCAAAAGACATTATCAAAGGGCTACTTCGCAAAGAAATGGGTTTTGACGGGGTTGTTATTTCAGATGCTTTGAACATGCATGCGGTATCAAAAAACTATCCCACCAAAGGCGAATTGGAATGGCTTGCTTTTGACGCAGGAAACGATATACTATGCTTTGCGGAACATGTTACCGAAGGTATTGAGACAATTTGCAAGAATGCCTCGGAAATTCAAATCGAAGAAAGTTTCAGGCGGGTATGGAAATTAAAAAATCAAGCGCAAGTATCAAGTTCAAACTCAAATTTAAAACTTGATAGGAGCATTGAATTAAATAAAAAAATAGCCAAAAAAAGCATCACCTTTCTAAAGGGAACAAGAGGTGATATTTTAAAATTTTTTTTAAATGATTTTATCGGTATAAAAAATACATATCCTATTGAAAATCATTTTTTTAAAGAAATTAAAATAAATAAAAAATTCAATTTATTTAATTTGGAAGACAATGAAGTTGAAAATGAAGAAAATCTACTTTTGGCACTTTTTCCACCGCAAATAAAACCAACTAATAATTTTGGATTTTCAGGTCAAGAACTGGAAATCATAAATACTCTGATGAAAACAAAAAATGTGATTTTATATCTTTTTGGGAATCCATATGTATTAAATATCATTGATGTGGAAAATGCCAAAGTGGTCGTTGTGGCTTATCAAAATTTTGAGGTATTCCAAAAGATAGCA
>ENA-ORXM01001579-ORXM01001579.1-marine-metagenome-genome-assembly--contig:-NODE-1579-length-31199-cov-3.803740_pt1 | contig 31199 bp, 32 predicted proteins | sample MGYA00237867_ERZ511480 | MGnify/ENA primary metagenome ERZ511480 (study PRJEB26309, sample SAMN06266103) | marine metagenome | isolation source: Algal blade | place: United Kingdom:Sidmouth, United... | reverse complement strand
ATCAGAACCCACCACGACGCCGCTGTGCAAAATAATGCGGTTGCCGAGCTGAACGCCGCTATAGAGCGTCACCTGCGGATATAAGATGCACCCCTCACCAATAACTACATTCTCGCCAATAACGCAGTTGGCACCGACGCGCGTACCCGCGCCGATACGCGCCCCTGCTCCCACCACCACGCCTGCGGCTAAGTGAACATCCTCGGTAAGGTCTGCGTCGGCGTGAACCTGAGCGCCCGCGTGAAGCCCTTCAGAGACAGGCGGCGACGTGTCAAAGAGTCGGCTAAGTTGGGCTAAGGCCAGGCGCGTATTTTCAACCTTGATGAGGGTACGCTCACTGGTCCCTTCAAAGTCAGTTGGTACGATGAGTAAGGCGAGGTCGCTTTTGCTAAGGCGCGCCGCCTCTTTCAAATTTGGGGCCACTACAACCGCGTCTGTTTGTGGATTATCAGCAGGGGCGAGATAGGTCACGCTGACGCTCGGTCCGATAAGAACGCCCCCAAGGCGCTCGTTTAGTTGGGTGGCGTCAAAGGTCATTAGACTCTAGAGTAAATTTTGGGTGGGCTCGAGGGGTGGCCCAGGTTCGGGAAAGTCTTCGTCGGGTTCGGGGGCATCTTCAGGGAGCAAATTCTCGGGGCTTTCCTCTTCTTCAGACTCGTCCTCAGGAGAATCTATAGAAATTTCTAAACTCTCTTCGCCCTGAATTAAGTACGGAAAGCTAACACGTTTCAGGCGCACTTTTTCGCCGTCGACAAAGGTTTCAATCACGAGTTCGCTCGACTGCACCTGGTCGTTTAGCGCAACGAGCAGTTCGCCGAACGACAAAATGGGGTCATCATTATCACCATCGCCGCCTGTGTCACCAGGTTCCAAACCGCCGCGAAAAATAATTTCTATACTGCCCTCTGCCTCTTCGGGTAGTCGTAGGGTAAAGGTTTTCACGGTGGGCGCGGTTCGGTAAGGCTGTAAACGTACATGTGCCGTTAAGCTTTGCCCAGGCTCTAAGCTGTCATTATTAGTAGACACCTCGACAATTTCGGCGTAGCGCTGCTCGCTGTCATAGTTAATTGTAAGCTCGACTTTGGTAACATTGGGCACCTCAAAAATATTTTGTGCCAGGATGCCCAGGGGAGCGGCGGCGAGCGCCGCGCTGGCAGAAACGATGTCATCGGGGTCGCTGATTTGCTCGAGAATACGCACCACTTCGCCGTCCTGAAGCGTAATTTCCCAGGCGAGGTCAGCCGTTCCTGCGCTCACACTGCGCTTCGTTTCGTCAAAAAGTTGCAAGGTGGCGGCGCCCATGAGCGGGGCGTAATAGCGCTCGTCATCGGTGACTTCAAAACGCTTGGTTAGTGTGCCCTGCGAACCGCTCAGGGTGAGCGTTACCGGTAGAAAGTCAGGCGCTTTGCCTAGTTCGCCGCGTATGGCGGCGGATCTGTCTTGAACAATCGTGCCGAGTAGCGTCTGCCCATTGTTGGCAAGTTTAAAAGGCACCACGTCACTCGGCACAATGTACGACACAAAGGCAGGTGCCAGTGCAAAAGAGACCTTTCCCTCACCCAAAAAAGGATGACCGAAGGCCAGTAAGCTGCTATCCTCAATTGTGGTAACTGTGCCGACAGCCGCAATGGTGATATCGCCGCGCACGAGTTGTACGCTGACAGCGCTACCCGGTTGCAAGTCGTAAGCCTCTTCATCAAAGCTACCTGCGTTACCTAATTGGGTGGGCAACAGGGCGACGGGGGATTTTTGGAAGAGGTCCTCGAGCTGTCCCCCAGCACGTTCACTTAGACCTGAAAAAAGAAGTGGCGTCGTAACCGGAATGGCGTCCTCTAAACTTACGCCGTAACGCGCGAACTGCTCACCTCCAAAGGGCGCGACCTGTACCTGTGGCGTTTCCTGCATGGCGCTAATCGGCGTGACAAGTGCCAGAGAATGATCGCTGCTAGGAAAAACGTAGCCGATAGCGCCCAGCAGCGCGTCTTCGCCCTCATGTTCCAAATATACAGGGCTGCCGCTCATACCCGCAGCGACACCGCCCGACGCTTCGATAATCGCGCCCGTGGCTTTGACCAAAACGAGTGGAAAACCCAGGCCGACGTCGTGCTGCAAGCCCAGCACTTCAACCCCGAAACGTTCAATGTCATTGCCAGGACCCGCAGTCAGGGCGTAACCCTCCATACCTGGTTCAAGGGATTCTAAGGGGAAGTTGGCTGCCCAGGTTGCGCTGAACACATGCAGTAAACAAAGCGCAGCAGCGCATAAAAAAAGGCGTTTCATTGGGTTTCATGCTACCCTAAGGGTGTCGGGGCTGTCTTGAAAAAAAGTACAAAGCTTAGGGTGAGAGCCTTCACCATTACGCATAAGCCTAACGCTCAGGCTAAGGCGTAGGGTTCGAGCAGGGTCCAAGCAGCAAAACGTGGTGAGGTCACAAGTCTCATTAGGCGACCTCTTCTAAACTCACTATCAGGAGGCCGTTTATGTCACGTTGGTCAAACTATTTAACCAAAGCCGTCAACGCGCTTGATACGAATATCGATAAGGTTCGCTATAAACTCAGTGAACGTTTCGGTAAAGATGCGCTCGTCGCTTTTCCTTATATTACCTACGGCACGAAAGACAAACTTTTTGTTAAGGGTCGGGTACTCGAGGCGCGTAATATTCAGCCCGCAGACGAGGACGACTCACTCTGGGAGAACTTTAAAAGTGCTTACCAGCGGTTTGAAACTGATGAGGTTCCCTACGCCACGGTCAAATTGAGCTTTGGCGACATTTCGAAAACGGTCGAGGCGGATGATGAGGGCTATTTCGAGAGCTGGCTCGAGCTTTCCGCGCCCTTGCCCGAAGACCACGCCTATATGCAAGAGGTCGATGTCGAACTGATTTCCCCCATACGCGAAGAGCAAGTTCAAACGCATTTCACCGCGAGCGTAATTGTTCCGGGAAAAGACGCTGAGTTCGGTGTGATTTCCGATATGGACGATACTGTGTTGCAAACGGGCGCGACGAGCATTATGAGCATGGCGAAAAAGACGCTTTTCGGGAACGCTAAAACGCGTCTACCCTTTGAAGGTGTGAACGCTTTTTACCAGGCGCTGCACCGGGACAAGAACCCCATTTTTTATGTCTCGAGCAGCCCCTATAATCTTTACGACGTACTCGTTGAATTTTTAGACATTAACGATATACCCGCAGGCCCGCTTATGCTGCGTGACTGGGGCGTAAGTGCTGATGAACTTTTGCCGACCTCGCACGGGTCGCACAAGATTGATTCTATCGAGCAAATATTGACGACCTACCCCGACCTGTCATTCCTGCTTATTGGTGACAGCGGTCAAGAAGACCCTGAGATTTATAAGGAAATCGTCAGCAAATATCCTGAGCAAATTACAGGGGTTTACATTCGTGATGTATCTGAGGACGCTGCGCGAGATAAAGAAGTCCAAGCCCTCGCTGATGAGCTTGCCAAGATAAACGAAGAACTTTTACTTGTTCCCGACACGATTACGGCTGCCAAACACGCCGTTGCTAACGGAGGCATCCCAGCCGAAGCGATTGCCAGTATTGAGCAAGCTAAAGCCGAGGACGAACAAGAGCCTATCGTATGAGCCGCGCTATGAGACGCTGAGCCGTGGGACGCTGGCGTGACCGTTTTCATAGCCTTATCTATCAGGCCGAGCGGTTTGTCGATCGCAAGAAAAACGAAATCAAACGGCCCTTTTTGCGTGACGAGCTTATGGTCTTTCCCTATCTGGGCTACGGCACCGCTAAAGAACTTTATTTAAAAGGGCGTGTGCTCGAGGATAAGGGCATCGCCGACGCCTCTGACGACGCTTCGCTGCTGCGCAACTTGATTGACAGCTACAAGCGTTTCGATAGCGACGAAACCCCTAACGCTGAAGTGCGTGTGCGCTTTCAACAGCAACAAGAAGATGTCCTTACAGACCATGAAGGCTACTTCGAGGTACGCCTAAATCTCAACGCGCCCCTTAAAAACCCCGACTATTTTCAAGAGCTGAGCTTTGAGCTTTTAGCACCCCATCCTGCTAAACAAGAAGACGTTTTCACAATGGGCACCGTAATTGTGCCGAGCGAACGCGCCGAGTTCGGCATCATCTCAGATATGGACGACACCGTGCTGCAAACGGGTGCAACCAGCTTGCTATCAATGGCGAAGAAAACTCTGCTTGGTAACTCGCGTACGCGCTTACCATTTGAAGGCGTCGCCGCTTTTTACGCAGCGCTGCACCGCGATTTGAACCCGCTTTTTTACGTCTCGAGCAGCCCCTGGAATCTTTATGACCTGCTGGTTGACTTTTTAGATGTCAACGACATTCCCGTTGGCCCCATCATGCTACGTGACTGGGGCATCAAAGAGGACGAATTCCTACCGACCTCGCACGGCACACACAAACTCGACAGTATTACCAACATTTTCGAAACCTACCCGAAGCTACCCTTTATTTTGATTGGCGACAGCGGCGAAGAAGACCCTGAAATTTATTCGGATATTGTCGAGCGCTTTCCCGAGCGCATTCTAGGTATTTTCATCCGCGACGTGGTTGCGACGGATGAGCGCAGTGACGCGATTGCCGAGTTGGCCCAAAAGGTTAAGCAGGGCAAGAGTGAACTGTTTTTGGTCAAAGACACGATTGAGGCGGCGAGGCACGCGGCCAAACGGGGCTGGATTGAGCCGTACTGGATTGACGAAGTCGAAAAGAGTAAAGCAGAGGACGAGCAGCAGCCGATTTTATAGCTTGAATAAGTCGTACCAGAAGAAAACCTTCGTAACCCAAAAATCTGATGATGTAAAATATACTTGACTTATATGTAAATTACATATATGCTTAACGTAGATAAGAGGTTGTGCAGTGAGCCAAGATAAAACTTTCCTCGAGACCTACGACCCCGACCAGTTTCCCCACCCGTCGGTTACGGTAGATGTCGCTCTACTCACCACCGTTGAAGGAGCGCTTAAAGCCCTGCTTGTACAACGTACCGAACCCCCGCAGCAAGGCGCGTGGAGTTTGCCTGGTGGTTTTGTAGAGTTTGATGAAAGCTTAGATAAGGCCGCAAGCCGCGTACTTAAAACAAAAGCAGGGTTGAAGAAAGTCTTTCTCGAGCAGCTCTACACCTTTGGTAAACCGGGGCGCGACCCGAGAACGCGCGTCATCACGGTTGCCTATTACGCCCTCATCAACGCCGAGCGCCTTAAGGAAAACCTCTTTACATTGCACGTTCCCTGGGAAGGGGAGAAAGGCGGTGCGGTGAAAGCCCTCGATGAACGCGGCAAACGCCTCAAACTCGCCTTTGACCACGCTGATATTTTAGGTACGGCAGTTAAGCGCCTGCGCGGCAAGCTCAACTATAGTCCGATTGGTTTTCAGCTCTTACCCAAACGCTTTACCTTGCGCGAACTGCAAGAAGTCCACGAAATTATTTTGAATAAAAAGCTCAACAAAGATTCGTTTCGCCGCCGTATGTTGGCGTCCGGTGCGCTTGAAGCGACGGGAGAATTGGAGCAAAACGTTACTTACCGTCCTGCTGAACTTTATGAGTTTATAGAAGGTTCAGCGATTTAAGAGCGATAAAAGAAGATAGACTGAAGATTTTCAATATTTGATTTTCGATTTTCGATTGCGTCAGCATACAAAGGAGGTTCCATAATGGAACTGAAAAATCTTATCCTCAACACCGACTCTTACAAAACCTCGCACTTCGTACAGTATCCGCCAGGTACAGAGTACGTCTCGAGCTATATCGAATCGCGCGGTGGTGACTATGACGAAAGCTGTTTTTTTGGCTTGCAGATGTTTCTTAAGGATTACCTGACCACGCCCATTTCACAAGAAGACATTGACGAAGCCGAAAACATCATTTTGGCCCACGGCCTGCCCTTTAACCGCGCGGGGTGGGAGCATATCTTGAATGAGCATGGGGGCTATTTACCGCTCGAGATTAGCGCCGTTCCCGAGGGCAGCGTTGTTCCTAACCACAACGTTTTAGCGCAAGTTGTCAACACCGACCCCAAAGTTCCCTGGCTGACAAGCTACGCCGAAACAATGTTGCTGCGCGGCGTCTGGTATCCCACGACGGTGGCGACGATCTCGAGGCACGTCAAGAAAGTTATTAAACGCTATTTGGACGAGACGGCAGATAGTTCTGAGGGCTTGCCCTTCAAACTGCACGACTTTGGCGCAAGGGGCGTTAGCTCGAACGAAAGTGCGGCGATTGGTGGGCTGGCGCATCTGGTTAATTTTCAAGGTACGGATACGGTGGTAAGTCTGGTTGCGGCGCGGCGCTATTATGGTGAGAGCATGGCGGGGTTTTCGATTCCGGCTGCGGAACACGCGACTATGACAGCCTGGGGTCGGACCCATGAGGGCGACGCTTACGCAAACATGCTCGAGCACTACGGCGGCGAGGGTAAAATGCTCGCTGTGGTCAGCGATTCATATGATATCTGGAACGCCATCGACAACATTTGGGGTAAGGATTTAAAAGAGAAGGTGACGAATTCGGGCGGTACGCTTGTCGTTCGTCCTGATTCGGGCGACCCAGCAACGGTTGTATGCACCGCTATCAACAAACTTATGGACGCTTTTGGCTATAGCGTCAACAGCAAGGGCTACCGCATTTTGCCCGACTACGTGCGGATTATTCAGGGGGACGGGGTATCGCCAGGGTCGATTGAGAAAATTCTCGAGATTATGAAGCACCAGCGTCTGAGCGCTGATAATGTTGCTTTTGGTATGGGCAGTGCGCTCTTGCAACGTCTCAACCGTGACACCCTAAAATTTGCTATGAAAGCTTCGGCAGCGCGGGTGAACGGCGAATGGCGTGACGTTTACAAAGACCCTGTCACTGACCCTGGTAAGGAATCGAAAAAGGGCCGCCTAGCGCTTGTTAAAAAGGGGAGTAGCTTTGAAACGATTAAGGCAGATAATCTCTCAGGACGCGAAAACCTGCTCGTTCCAGTATTTAAAGATGGTGAGCTAATCGTCGACCAGACGCTTGAAGAGGTGCGCGCTAAAGCTGCTCTCTAACTAAGTTGAAAAGCTAGAAAAACGGCGACAAACGTCGGCAGGGCAACTAGCCCGAGTTTAAATATAACGCGCTGCCACTTGGAACCAGACTCCGCCACGGGAATGAAAAATGCCCACGGGGCGAGGGCCAGAACGATAACGGCGGCGCCAGGTAAGGTTGTAAATAAGCTGAGCCAGGGCAGGGCAAGTAGCATCGTGATGAGGGGCGTTGCTGCTTGCCCTAAGTAGCCTTTAAATAACCAGGCCACTACAGCGACTGCGCCTAGTGTGGCAGCGACGACGCCCGTCAACTGACCCATAACGAGCGAATGGGCAAGTACGACACTGATAGCTGACCCTGCTGCAATAAGTGTTATGGCGGCAGGCAGTGTACCCTCACGCTCAGGAGAAGCATTCTCGGAAGCCTGCGTGCGCGTGAGCCAGTCCAGCGCGGTCCAAAACAGCGCAATAACTAGCGTTGTAACCAGAAGGTTTGTAATCGTTTGTGCGGTGCTCCAGCTACGTGAGGGAAAGGGGTGGTTGATAAAAGGTTGGAACAGTCGCCACAGTAAAAGCTCGAGCAGAACCAAGCGCACACTCCAGCGTGACACTAAGTTTTTGGCCCACATGGGCTCGAGGAGTCCTAGAACAAGAGCCACTACAGCCACATGGGGTAGCCACTGCTGAATTGTCCTAGGCGGAAAAGCGTAGCCGCCTAAACCGCTTACACCAAAAAAACCCGTCATAAACCCGGCTGCAATGGCGAGCGCCGCAGCGCGGTCTGGCATCACACCCTTAAGACCCAAAAAAACGAGGCCGCTGACAACAGCCGGTAGCAAAATGCCCAACAGGGCAAGTTGTACTAAAAGGTCGGGGGACATGTCATCTCCTTTAGCAGACCCTACATTGGCTTAAGACTTCCCCTTTTCATAGGGTCACCTAAGCCGACGTAGGGTCGAAATAGCTATGGAACGTAATACGGAACGTAAACGCTCGAGTCGTGCCTAAACGTTACTGAGCAACACCTTCAAACGAGGCCATAATCAAAATCTCTGGTCCCGTTGCTTGCAGCAAATTGTTCATGCCATACTCGGTGCGGTCAATCGTAAACTCGGTGTAGAAACCAACGAGTGCGTCACCATTTTGATTTTGCCCCTCGCCTGTTTTTTCAACATTCAAGGTGACTTCTTGCGTAACACCGTGAACGGTTAAGTCGCCAACGACTTCAAAGTTCGTGTCATCGACAGCGGTGATGTTTTTTGATGCGAAGTCAATGGTGGGAAACTGTGCTGCGTCGAAAAAGTCGGGGCTGCGCAGGTGGTCGTCGCGGCGCTCGGTGACGCTGTCGACACTCTCGGTTAGAATGCTAAATTCAATGCTGCCCTCTTCTGGGTTAGCTGCGTCGTATTCCAATGTAGCCGTGATTTCATTGAAGCGACCAAAGGTGTAACTAATGCCTAAGTGGTCTGCGCGCCATACAACGTGGGTATGAGCAGGGTCAGATGTGAACGTCTGCGCCGAGGCAGTGCCAAAAGCTAAAAGAAGTAATCCTACGACGAGCAGTTTAAGTGATTTCATTTTCGTCTCCTTTGTTCTATTAAACGTGAGTGCTACGCAGCAAACAGAAAGCGCCCGTAGTCTCCCGGACTATATGTTTTATATTGCTATATTATCTGTCATTTAAAATACCTGACAGGATCAAGGACGCCTGCTCGGTTACTTCGTCGCTTCAGCAAATCTATAGCTTGCATGTACATCGTAATCCATGTCGTAAAGACGTTTGAAGTCTTTAATCATTTCTACATCATTAGGATGATCATAGGGGGATGTGCCCTCGAATGAATGTAAGACGATGTCCTCGAGTAGTGCCCCAAGCGAGGTGTCGGCCTTCTCCGCTAACGCTTTTAGAACTTTAACCATGCGTTTTTCGACGCGAACGCCAAGTTGAACGCGCTCTATTTCTAAGGGATTACCTTTTTGTTGTTGCCACGGGCTTGTGGAAGTATCTGCGTTACCTTGGGACATGGGTAACATTATAGGTTGGGTCGCGGCGGGTGTCAATAGGAACTTGATAACAGGCACTAGCTCGAGAGCCCCGAAAGCTAATGGGTCTGCTGACGGGGGCTTGAGCCAGTGCAGAGGATGAGGAGCGATACTATCAAACAAGATATTTGCCCCGCTACACTCAGCGTAATGGCGTAGCGGGGGCCGTTCAGGTCACTGAGTTGGGCAGTCGACCAGGTTATCCGAAGAAGAGGTTGCTGGTAAAAAAGGAGGCTGTGGGGGTGAGCTACAGTCAAGCTGAGGGTTGTCCTCTATGATGCTAGTCGAAACTTCGGTAAGTGAGCTAAGGTCGATAATGCTAGTGAGAGCATCATTCCCACTGATGTACAAGCGCCCTCTTATAGCCGTGAGATTGTCCAAACCATCCAGATTTGTTAAGTTTCTTTGCCCCGCTATGGTTAAAGAATCGAGAGTCGTGATATTGCTTAGAGCAGTAAGACTCGTTAAACTTCGATTAAAACTTAGATCTAAAGAATTGAGAGTCGTGATGTTGTCTAAGCCATTAAGACTTGTCAGCCTATCACTGTGTTCCACTTTCAAAAAATTGAGGGTCGTAATGTTATCTAGCGCTGCGAGACTAGTCAAGGCACTATTATCGTCAATGCTTAATATGAGGTTCACGGTTGTCAAGTTTTCCAGACCTGAAAGTGTACCTAGGGCATCATTATCGGTTATATATATCCCATTTACAGTCGTCAAATTTCTTAGACCTCTAAGATTTCTCAGTTCACTATTTCTTGTAATACTCAAATTTCCGTCAATCATCCTCAGATTTTCCAACTCGAGTTCCCTTAACTGAGTATCAACTATAGATAGATAGCCCGAAATGACCTCACAGCCACGAACTACAGCAATATCCACCTCTGTATCAGTCGCGTCTATCCGGTAGTTGCCTTCGCAAGTCTCTGTTGCTGATGGCACCACGACAGTAGCCTCTCCTATGAGTCCATTGTCAGCTACGCGAGCACTCACGGTGTAAGTCCCCGGCTCATTTGGCGCAGTGTAGGTTGCCAACCGACCCGTTCCATTAATTGAGCCGCCCGATGAAGACCAGGTAATATTGTCTGAACCTGAGCCAAAAAACACCGCCGTAAATTCTTGAGATGTGCCAGGGGGTAAAAACACCGCCCCAGGGCTTATAGTAGGCACGAGTTCATTAGCAATCCGGTCGATATCAGCAGCCACACCCGCCCAAGCTTCGTTTCCTGTGACCAGAATGTCGAAAGCGCAAGCCGCAAGCACGAAACGCTCCACCACACCCGCATCTCTGCAAGTTTGTAGGGCAGCTTCGACATCTTCACTGGGAAAGTCTTGCAGGCTAACCGTACCCGTGGGAAAGGCTGGGTCATAGGGGTCAGTTCCTTGTGTAAAAAGCCTGGTGCTCGCACCCTGTTGGATACTCCAGGCGTTCTGATAAGTGCTGTAGAGTTGGTCTTCATCTACAACCGCACCGTTGCGCAACCGAAAGTCGTTGAAGCTTCTTCCATCGAAGTTACCGAGTAATCCTTCTACTTTATCGCGTCGGAATCCTGGAAAGTAGATTCTGGAAAAGCCCCGCACTAATCGTGACGGGTCAGGCGAACCTGTCGAAGCCTCGAGGATAGTGCCGTCGGGCCAGGAAACAGTAAAGAAGGCACCACTAAATAGGGCACCGCCAGATGGTAGCGCGTAAGGTACACCGACATCTACAGAAACACGCTCACCATTAACGTACACACCGAGGTTTCCGCCGGACTCGACGTAAAGTTCTACCGTATCGTCCACAACCTTCATGGCGAGCGCACCCTCACCCGACCACTGAACATCACCATCTTCGAAAGGTATATAGCGTACTTGCACTTCAAAGGTGTCGTCAGGGTCGGTAGAACGGGTAAGCAGGTAATCACCTGCAGCTTGAAAGCTGTATTCCTTTAGGTCGGGTGTACTTAGGTGGGGGTCGCCGAACTGTTGGCTCCAGGCACCTTCGTTGTCGTTATCACCGCTGCCATCATCAATTGGGTCCAGATAGTCAGGTATCCCGTCGTTGTCCGTGTCGGGTGGGTTTAGTAGGTCATCACCTAACTCTTCTGCATCAATTACGCCGTCGCCATCGGTATCATTGTTCTGCCACTGCTCATCATTTTCTGGTGGATCCGGGCAATCAAGAAGCGAGACTCGGCAACCATGATCGCCAAACTGGTGTAGGCCGTTCTCATCGCGTATATACATGGGAATTTTAAACAAATTTTGTGCTAACTGATCTTCAGCGGATGGACCATAGGACGTGGTTCCGTAGGTTGGGTTGAGGGGGTGGGTGTGAAATGCACCTACGAGCCTATCACCATTGTCACGATTAACATTACTAGTATTCACATTAGGGTCTGTTGCTGTCGTACGACATCCTGTGGACGTACATGGTTCCTGTGGCCCCCAATCTTCGTAACGATAAGAGTACGTATCATCCTCATTTTCTATTGACCAAATCCAAAAACCTCTTTCACTGGTTGTACCTGGCTGACCGGGAGATGAATTTGCCCACGCGCCTTCTACATTTTCAACAAACTCGGGGTCTTCGAGTAAGTCATCAAGAGTAGGTAGTTGAGGTACTTCTTGTGCTATCACATCGTTTTGAAAAGCTGTAAGAGTACTCAGTAGTAAGGCGATTAATAAACTGCTTATGAGCTTGACGAACGTCGAAGATATGTTAATCACTGCCCTACACGCTCTCGTATAACTGTACCTGTCGCCTTATCGATCCAAAGTTCGAGTCCTCCACCGAAAGACACCCTTCCTTCAACGGCTTTCTGATGGATGAAAGCAACTAAGACGTCTGCTTCAGAAAATGAACGACCATCAAGGACGACTATTTCCTGGGTCGCCTCATCTATATCGATGCCTCTCTGGGCGTACGCATCCCTAGCAATACTAACCGCTTCACTTCGACTAAGCCCACTAGACTGCTCCTTCACCGCCGCGCGAGCGTTTACAGTGTAAGTAAAGGGTTTTCCCTTGTGTAGCACTTCAAATGTAAAAATAGTTGTCGACTCAGCAGGGGTTAGCAAACCGTCACTACCTAAATCGAGGTAGTTAGCTTCAGGCTCTGTAGAGCTGACAATATTGTTAGTTTCTGGTCCTGGTGTAAAGAAAAATGGTTGCTCGAAATCAAAGTTGGTTGTTATATTTCTAAATGACGCTTCAATAACAAGTCTGTTACCTGATTGAAACTCATAACTATAGTCTGCTAGCTCAGAATCTACACCATCGACAAGAATGCGCGTCTCACCCGGTTCAGTTACTGTGCTCAAATCTAAGCTATCTACGTCGGAAGGTTCAAGTGCAACTAGTCCCTTACTCGGGGCTACCTCAAAGTGTAAGGTACTAAATCTTTTGGATTGATCGACTTGTGAGGATGACGTTTGCCGGCAAGCGACTAGAACGACAGACAACATAATTAGAACAAAACAAAACCACAGCTTAGTAAGAAACGGACGATTATTCATAACTCTCCTCAATCTTTAACCATTACTCGCATATTATTTATAATACACAACTTTAGAAGTCGGAGCACAGAGAATGTGATAGAGAGGCGGTTCAGGAGCTACTGACATGGATTGGAATCATCGTGCAACGGGCTGTAGCAGTGATACGCAAAAGTTTTGGACATTGTCTTTGCTGAACCATTATCACCTGAATATTAGTTCTAGTTTCACGGCTGTCGGATAAACTCGTCTAGATATTTTTCCAGCATGGTAGCTTGGAGAGCTTATGATTATGTTGGCGTTGTTTAGTCATCCCCACTCACCGTTCTATTCCAGATCGAAATAGATGTCCAAAAAAGAAGTAGCCAGTCTGTGATTCCGACTGGCTACTTCTCTTTAGCTAACTCGTTTAGTTCCCAACCAGATGACTATGCCTACAACTAAGGCTATTACGGTAGAAATTATTAGAGCAATATCCCTTACCGCGCCTAGAATGAGCATGCTTCCTGCAAACCCAATTATCCACGTGATAACAACGATGAGCAACAATCTTAAGAGGTCAGACAAACTACTCCTCCTTAGCCTCTCAGCTTATCAGGAGCATCTACTGTTGTTTGCTACTTCTTGAACGATAGTTATGTTCATGAGGTTAGGATTCTTAACGTAAGCATCACCTTTGCTCGAGCAACTGGAAGTGCCGTATTTTGCCATTGTCGCATAGGCATTGTAACTGCCTGAGTCACGCTTGCTGTCGCTAGAAACATTTGTGCTAGCGTAAGCGTAGGCGTGCGCTTTTAAGGTCCCAGCACCACCGCTTGGGCAGCTTGACTTAGCATATGCCTTAGCACCTTTACTCGGTGAGGTAGGGGTTGCTGTTGCTGTTGCTTTACAACCGGTAAGCCGGTCCGTTTTAGTCTGAGTGCTAAGCCCTGGCTCGATACTCATAAGAGCAAAAGAACGTTCTGCTGCTGGCATTGCAAGCGATAAACCAACTTGCTCCATAACAGCGATATTCTCATTTAAGTTAGTCAGAACATCTTGCCACTGTTCAGCTTCGTATGCACTGATGTCTTTAGATGCGGCAAGGTCTTTGACTCGGGCAACGGTATCAGAGGTAAGTTCCACATAGTCAATACTGTAGTTAAAAGAGCCTTCGTCGGCGTTGTACGAAAAGCCAGGACCAACTTTAGTGAGTGTAGGACCTTCCGTAACCTCTTGCTCTATAGCTGGCGCTGAGCTTTGGTCACAGGCCGCTAGTACAAGAATGAGAAGAGTTGCAAACACACCAATAATTTTTATTCTGTTTTTCACTTTCGTTCTCCTCGCAGTTTGAGACGTTCTAACTGCTACGAGAATTATAAAATGTTCCATATTCAGGTTGTAAGAGGATTTAGACCTTGTACCACAGGTACTTAGGTACCTGTGAGCGTTTGAGCTACTTGCTCCGGTATGTCCCAATCTGATAACAAATGCCAATAGCCGTAGTAGTAATAAGCTGCTTGTACTCTGGTATCAAAACCAAGCTTCATATAGATACGGTAGATGGCGTTTTTTACAGTGCGTATCTCTACACCCCTACGCACTGCGATTTGTTTATTAGTAAGCCCGATAGCTAAAAGACTTAAATAAACACGTTCGGATGGAATCAATACAGTTTTCACGGAGGGCGTAAATTCTTGTCCCAAACTAACAAGCCGCACAACATTCGCTAAAACCTTAAAATCTCGCTCGAATGTGAGGGCTAAAGGCTGTAAATTAAGAAGTTCTAGGCGGTAGCTTGGACACAGATTATCCGAAGCGATGATTCCACTAACGGGTTCTTTTGATTCTAATATCCAGCCGCGCGGTCTGTCTAGAACAACTTTTATTCCGTTGCCAATTTTTATACCCTGGTTAACCAATCCCTCTTTAACATCCTCGAAGGGTTGACTCGAGCCGACCACCAATTCTACTTCTAGGGCATCTACTCTATCATCCATCTATCTGCCTCCCAAAAAAACTTACAGATTTTACCTGGTAGCGTGAAGATACAGAATGCTCCAGTTAGCTTATCAAGCTTGAATCTTAAATCCTCAATTTTAAATCGCCCTAGCCTTGTACAAAGGCGGCACCACATCACTAATTAGGGTGGACTCGAGTGCTAAACTAGCTTGTGAAATGAAGTACCAGAAGCGTTTCTCTTATCAGGAGGTTGTTTATGTACCGAGGTCGTGAAGGTCAGTGGGCCTTTGTGTTGCACCGCTTATCGGGTGTGGCGCTTGCCCTCTACCTTTTCTTGCACGTGTTAGATATAAGTCTGGTTATGTACGGTCCTGACGGGCCGTTCAACGCCTTTTTAGCGTTTTATCACCAGTGGCCCTTTCGCATTGGGCTTATCCTGGTAATGGCAGGGGTGGTTTACCACGCCCTGAACGGCTTGCGCATTATCCTTATGGATTTCACGTCGTGGGGTGTCAAGATTCAACGGGGTTTGTGGTACGGCGTTTTGGTGCTGACGACCGCTATCGGCATTCCCATCCTTTATAAAATTATTCCGGAGATTTTTTAATGGCGGTCAAGGCAAAAACGTTCGGTCAGGCTAAGAGTATGTACAGCACCAACAGCGAACTTGCCTGGTGGGTGTTCATGCGTGTGTCGGGTTTGGCGCTCGTCTTTTTGGTGTTCGGTCACGTGTGGTTCAACAACATTGCTGCCGATGCAGGCACGATTGACTACAACTACGTCGCCACCCGCTTTTCTAAAGGCTGGGTCAAAGTTTATGACTCGTTTCTTTTAGGGTTTGCACTTTTGCATGGTACGAACGGTCTGCGCTACAGCGTCGAGGATTATTTCCAGAACCCCTCGAGACGTTTCTGGGCCAAGGTGGTTTTGTTCAGCATTGCAGGCATTATGTTTGTAATGGGCGTTATGACCCTGTGGGCTTTTAGTTATACCGAAATGGGCGACGCGGTACGCGCCTTGCCCCATAGCGAGTGAGATTACAGTGATGAGGTTACAGTGAGCAGAGCACATAAATATGACGTAATTATCGTGGGCGCAGGGGGCGCAGGTATGATGGCGGCGCGCTACGCGGCGATGACGCCAGGCATTAGCGTTGCGGTTATTTCAAAACTTTACCCAACGCGCTCGCACACGGGTGCAGCGCAAGGTGGGGTCGGTGCGGCGCTCGGTAACGTAACCGAAGACCACCCCGACTGGCACGCCTTCGATACGATTAAGGGCGGCGACTACCTGACTGACCAAGACGTTGCTGAGATGTTCGCAGTGGACGTAATCGAGTCTGTGATTGAACTCGAGCACATGGGCCTGCCTTTTTCCAGAACGCCCGAGGGCAAAATTGCTCAGCGTAAATTCGGGGGTCACACCCGCGAGTTTGGTAAGAGTGCCGTTGAGCGCGCCTGTTACGCCGCTGACCGTACCGGGCACATGATTTTGCAAACGCTTTATCAGCAGTCGATTAAAAACAACGTGACGTTCTTTAACGAATTCCACGTGCTCGACGTCATTATGGTGGACGGCGCGTGCCGCGGTGTGGTGGCCTATGAACTTGCTACGGGCGAGCTGCATACCTTTCACGCTAAGTCCACCGTGGTTGCCTCGGGTGGGTTTGGACGTATGTTCAAGACGACCTCGAATGCCCACGCGCTTACAGGTGACCTCACCAGCATCGTTTACCGCCGCGGTATCCCTATCGAAGACCCCGAGTTTTTCCAGTTTCACCCTACGGGTCTGAATAAAATTGGTGTGCTTTTAACCGAGGGTGCTCGCGGTGAGGGTGGCATTTTGCGCAACAGCGACGGTGAGCGCTTTATGGAGCGCTACGCCCCGACGATTAAGGACCTAGCGCCGCGTGACATGGTCTCGAGGGCGATGTATCTAGAAGTACGTGAGGGTCGCGGCGTTGGACCCGAAAAGGATTACATTCTGCTTGACCTCACCCACATCGACGGTGACATCATCGAGGAGCGCCTGCCGGATATTACGGAGTTCTCGAGGATCTACTTAGGTGTGAACCCCCTTGAAGAAGCCGTGCCTGTTCAACCGACAGCGCACTACGCCATGGGCGGCATTCCGACCACCATCAATACCGAGGTCATTATTGACGGCAACAATACGCTCGTTCCTGGTCTTTATGCGGCTGGCGAATGCGCTTGCGCCTCGCTACACGGTGCTAACCGTTTAGGGACCAATAGCTTGGGTGACCTGATTGTGTTTGGACGCCGCGCCGGACGTTTTGCTGCGCAGCACGCCGCCAAAGCTAGCTATGACGACCTACCCAAAGACGCTCAAGACTTTTCACGCGACCTCCTCGATAAGGCTTTAAACGGCTCCGCTACAGAGCGTGTTTCGCACATCCGCAAGGAAATGCGTAACACTATGATGGACAACGCCAGCGTGTTCCGCACCGACGAAACCCTGAGCAATCAAATTGAGATTCTTGACGAGCTAAAAGAGCGTGCCAAGCAAATCGGGGTAGATGACAAGGGAAAGCAGTACAACACCGAGCTGATGGAAGCTCTCGAGTTGGGTTTCTTACTCGACAACGCCGAGCAGCTTGTCCACGCGGCGCACAACCGCAAAGAGTCACGCGGCGCACACTCGCGCGAAGACTTTAAAGACCGCAACGACGACGAGTGGCTCAAGCATACGCTCATTTATAAAGATGGCGACGGCGTGCGCATCGACTACAAAGAAGTCACCCTCGGCAAGTACGAGCCGAAGCCGAGAGTTTATTAGGAGGACAAAGGAGAAAGTAGAAAGGAAAAAGAGACTTCTTTACCCTTTTTCCTTTGCACTTTTCCCTGACTGTTATGGATGTCAATGTAAAAGTTAAACGTTATAATCCCGAAAAAGACGCCCGGCCTTACTGGGCTGAGTATAAGCTCGAGGTCGAAGGCACTGACCGTGTGCTGGACATTATCAACCAGATCAAGTGGGAAACCGACGGTACGCTGAGCTACCGCCGCAGTTGTGCCCACGGTATTTGTGGTTCAGACGCCATGATGATTAACGGCGTGAACCGCCTCGCATGTAAGGTTCTAGCAAGGGATTTGGGCGAGAAGATCAGTATCGAGCCTATTCGCGGCTTGCCGGTTCTAAAAGACCTTATCGTCGATATGGAACCGTTCATGGATTCTTACAAAGCGATTCTGCCCTTCTTCATTAACGACGACCCGCCCCCACCCACCGAGCGTTACCAAAGCGTTGAAGACCGAGAGATTTTTGACGCAAGTACCAAGTGCATCCTCTGCGCGGCTTGCACCACAAGCTGCCCCGTATTTTGGGCCAATGGTCGCTATTTAGGCCCCGCCGCGATTGTCAACGCACACCGCTTTATTTTCGACTCGAGGGACCAGGGCGCTGCGGAGCGTATGCAAGTTTTGAACCAGGCAAATGGTTTGTGGCGCTGCCGTACGGCGTACAACTGCACCGAAGCTTGCCCCAGGGATATTCCCATCACCGAGGCGATAGAAGAGGTTAAGCGCGAGTTGTTGTGGCGTAGAGCCTGAGTTTAGGATGAAACGAACCTGAGTGCTCTTACTAAAGAGAGCATTCTTTTTATTTTGAGGCGTTTTATCCTTTGAAATTATGGACCTGAAACTCTTCTCAAGTTATCGTCATTGTACAATTTTTATATGGCACAGTCCTTACCTCTTAAAGTCACAATGAGTGAATTCCGTACTAATCTTTCTGCTTATCTGGACGCCGTAGAAGCAGGTAAGACAGTTACGATTACACGCCGGGGTAGGGCCGCAGCAATATTGGCAGGTATTGAAGATTTGCCCGAGCCTATTGATATAGACGATTTGAAGGCATGTAGAAAAAAACATGATGTAGGTTTACACGACAACATTATTGTTCGTATGCGTAAGGAAGCACGCTATTAGGTACAAAGTGAAAATTACAAGTGATGAACTTGCTGGCGCGTGAGTAACACTTTTCTTATTCTTATCACTGGTCCACCTGGCTCTGGCAAAACGACTTTAGGTCGAGCTTTGGGTGAAAAACTCAAGCTTCCCTTTATGTATAAAGACGGCATCAAAGAAACCCTGTTCGACACTTTGGGTTGGAAGGATAAGGCGTGGTCTCAGCACTTGGGCGCGGCAAGTTCGGAAGTTTTGTGGCTTTTTGCAGAAGCCAACCTCACTGCGGGGCACTCTATCATTCTCGAGAGTAATTTTCCCCCGACTTTTACCGTGCCGAAACTTATGGATTTGAAATCACGGTATGCCCTCGAGTTTATTCAGATTCAGTGTAGTGCCAGGTCCGCTGTTCTCAAACATAGAGTGGCGCTTCGACTTGCTTCAGGGGAACGTCATCCGGGACATATTGACGATGGTTCAGAGAACGAGATGAGGGAGAACTTATACGCTTTAGACATCGACAGCCGAGTGATAAAGCCAGATACATCCGATGTCGAAAGCCTCAACTACAAGGTCATAATAAACGAAGTGCAAACCCTGGTCGGTTCCAGATAAGATGATTTTGACGCCTCAAATCCTCCTCAACGCCTACTGCCAGGGCTACTTCCCGATGGCCGACCCCAATGAGAATTATCAGGTTTACTGGTACGACCCCGACCCGCGAACAGTGTTGCCCCTGGAAACCTTTCATGTTTCAAAGCGCCTGGCACGCACCGTGCGACAGGGTAAATTTGAAGTTCGTTTGGATAGTGATTTTCGCCGCGTTATGGAGCTTTGCGCCGAGCCCAGAGAAGCTGGCGCGAAGACCTGGATAAGCCCTGAGCTTATCGACCTTTATGTTGAATTGCACGAGCAGGGGTTCGCGCACAGCCTTGAAACCTGGCAAGACAGTAAGCTTGTCGGTGGCGTTTACGGCGTAAGCGTGCGCGGACTGTTCGCAGGGGAAAGCATGTTCAGCCGCGTTACCGACGCCAGTAAAGTAGCACTTGTGCATCTGGTGAGGATGCTTAGAAAAAGTGGTTACACCCTTTTCGATGTTCAGTTCACCACGTCGCATCTAAGGCGTTTTGGTGCAGTAGAACTCAGGCGTGATATCTATAAAGAAAGCCTGGCGCAGGCTCTCACCGTAAGCCCCAAACCCCTGACTTTATAAGCTGATACATTCCTCATCAATTTTTTGCTAGAGTGTTCTTAGCGTCATCTTCTTCTTTGCCTTACCGCTTATTCACACGATTCTAGCCGTTATGTCAACGCCCTGCGAGGTAATTCAAAGGAGGGGTCATGGCCTTACCACCCTCGGAATCTAGTCAAGTTCAAGCGACGAGCAATACATTTGAACTCAAGCAAGAATTCAAGCAACTTGACGCCCTGCTTATTCACTACGCGCAGCTTGCCGATTTGGCATCTTATAATCGCATGTTAGACGACGTTCAAAAGCTCAAACACGCGGCGGCAAATGCAGCTTCAAATGGTAACGATGTCGGGCTATTACGCGCTGCACTTGTTCAAGAGGTTTACGACTTAGCGTGGGCAATTTACGACTATCCTGCTCAGGCTTGAGTAGGAAGATTTCTACTGACTTTGATAATTTCTGCACCGAAGAAAAAGAGCTGGGCAGTAAAGAAAACCCAGAGTAAAAAGACGACAAGCGACCCTGCTGCGCCGTAAGCCGAAGCAATAAAGCTGTTACCTAAAAATAGACCGATACTCCACTTACCAATTGTAAAAACGAGCGCTACAAAAAGTGCGCCGCCCCAAACCTCGCGCCAGCGCAGGGAAACGTTAGGCAGGTATCTATAAAGTACGGCAAAAATAGCGGTTAGGAAAATAATGTTAAAGACAGCGTCTAGACTGCCCAGCAGCGTTGCTGAGAGGGCGAGTCGTTCGCTTACGAACAGGACCGTTGCGCTTAAGCCTGTGCTGAAAAAGAGGGATACTGCCAGTAGAAAACAGAAACCCAGCACGAGCGCAAGAGAAATTAGGCGCTCAAGCACTGCCCAAAGCAGCGCACGTTTAGGGTGGGGTGGAGCCTTGAAAATAGTGTTGAGTTCACCGCGAAGCTCGTGCAGCACCGCCGACGAAGACAAAAGCATAACGATAACGCCAAAACCTGTAGCAAACACGCCCGAGCGTGAACGGTAAGCGTCTAGCGCGTTATCGAATAGAACCCTTGTTACCTCGACACCGGGTTCACCAACAAGTTGATGAACTTGCTTTAAGACCTCGGTTTGTACGACTTCGCGCTCGAGAATAAGCCCCGCGACACTCACTGAGAAAATAAAGAAAGGCGCAAGTGATAGGGCTGTATAGAATGCCAGGGACGCGCCGAGCCTGCCACCTTTATCCTCGAGCCAGGCCTTACAGGCCCCGAACAGTATTGCCCAGCCTCGTTTTAGCATGATTTGAGCTTAGCACTTCATGTACTCAGACGAAAAATGGCTCCCTGACTATCTGCAATTGTGATGGGCTCATTACCGTCCATCACTTTCAGACCGGGCGTCGCCAGAGCAAGCTGCCAGCTGCCCTGCGGCAATGCAGGAATGGGCAACTGCGCTGGTATCAGGCTGCCTGCTGCCCCCTCCATGTTGGCAACAAAGAGTAGTGTTTCGCTTTTGTCGGGCGCGCGGCGCAGGCCGTAAAAGATAACGCTCCTATCACTTGGATGACGGTAGTCTAAATATTCGCTCTCGCTTAAGTTTGCCATGAGCCAGGGACGCTTAAGCCGGAAGTCTCGCAGCTCACGCATAAAGCTTGTGTGCTCGTAGTCTAGCCGAGCAGCGTAAGCTGTGATGGTGCAGTAATCGTGCAGGTCGTCCATCCAGGCTTTCGCCATTTGTTTTAGGCTGTCAGGGGTGAGCGCGGGGCCGTCTAGATGAGGCTCGAGTCCACTCAAAAGGGCCGCCATTTTAGAAAGGTCATAATCCGTGAGTTTGACAGCACCCTCGAGGGCGTCCATAAAACGTTTCAAACCTTCCAAGCTACTAAAACCAAGCGCTTTAAGTCGGCAGAAGGCGGCCTCGGCAGAAAAGCCCGTCTCATCCACAGCCCAATCTAAAAACCTAGCTTCCTCGGCTACAACCTTGACCCCGTAACGGTCATCGGTATTGCGAATAAAGCTCCAGGGCGCGCGCATGGCGGCGTTGATAAAGTCCATCGGTAAGCCGGACATCATAGCGTAGTCGAATAGCTTGGCAGCAGGGTTGTCATAGGCGTTTCGTAAAATCTCGGGCATGGTGCTGCCTAAATAGCTGTTGATACGCGCGTCGGTGGGAACTTGCGTGCCGCGCCGCAGCGTGTCGTGGTTGGCGCAGCCGGTAATCCACTTGTCACCCAGTTCGGCAATTTCGCGGATGCGCCACCACTTGGTGAGCCAAAAAGTAAATAGGAAGGGCGTGTTATGCGCGAAGGTCAATGGTCCCCACTGGAAGACATTCGGCATAATTTTAGTAATTTCGCGGTAGGTCGAGGCCAGTTCCCAGTCGTCGCGGGGCCAGGGGCGTCCGTCTTCAAAAATCATATAGGGTCGGTAGCGCACGCCCGCGACCTCTTGCACCGTGTCGTTCATAAGGTGCAAGTAGTCGTCGTCGTAAAGGAGTTCCTCTATTTCGGGGTCCCAATACTTAAAGTCCTGAGCGCCATCTACGCGTAAACCGTCCACCCCGTAATTGCTCTTGCGCCGCTGCATCTCGAGCATAATCGCCCGCGTTACCGGCTGCCGAAACGCCATGTTTTGTCCGTACATACCGGGTCCGGCTAAAAAGTTTTCGTTGAGTAAACCGAGGGCCTGGTTGTCGGTGTGACCATAGACAACGTCTAGGATGACTTTGATAGGGCCAGCTGGAAAGGCGTGAAGGGTTTCGATAAACTCGAGCAGTTCATCAGGTCTGCCGCTTTCTAGCAGCACAGGGTTGGTAGCGCTCGAGGCTGAAATAAGCACGTCGTAACCCCAGTTGGTCATGTCGGGGCGGCGCAGTGAAACCGTAAGTGTGTCACCCTCCTCATGAGCAAGCTCCCAAAACCCTGGACCCCCTTCATATTCGATAATGGGCTCAATCGGCATGAGCTGCACCGCTTCGTAGCCCGTAAAGTTCATTTCGGCGGGTGTCAATTCAGCGCCGCTTTGCAGCTTTTCGGCAACCGTTTGATAGATGCGCGTGAGACCTGCCAGGGTTCCACTAGTAGAGGCTGTCGGCACGTGAATTTGCAGAATATTAACAGGCGGTTTGACACGGGGCACACCGTCAGGGTCGGGTTCGGTGTCGAGTTTTGCAAAATGGTCGCTGTCGGCTCGAGCTTCTAACATCCCCCTAATGTCGTAAAGCTCTGCGGGCGCAAAGGCGCCAAAGGGAACCGAGTAGGCGAGATAATCTGGTACGCTCTGCCAAACGCCCTCTGCATTCTGATAGCTCGCCCAGTAGAAAGACCCTGTTTGCGCTTTCGTGCCGACGTGCATACCCGCAACAGCGGCCCAATAAAAATCGCCCACGGCTTGTAAAGGAAGGCGTTCGCGCCGAAAGCTTACACGCCCATTTTCTGCCCTCAAGTCCAGCGTTTCATCGGCGGTGAAAACCTCTAAGAAAACTTTATCTGTAGGCAAGTTTTGCTGAGCGATTTCGGGTATCCAAAAGCCAACCTCGATAGCGTCAGCGCGAACGTGTGCGCCGAGCCGCATGGCGATAATGCGGTTAGCTTCAAAGTCAGAGGCTGCGTTGGCCTGGGTTTGGCGAATCCAGTCTAGTAGCGTTTTGGTTGCGTCGGGTAGGAGAGTGCAGGGCATAGTCATTATTATATGTAGCCAGTGCTAAATACTTCTTTACTTAGCTCGCTATTGTTACAGCTACGCTTATACAACTACTGTTACACTGGGCGCGTGCCCAGCGGACGCGTTCATGAAACCATTAACCTGACCTTTTTCGGAGGTCTAGCAGCAGGCTACGCTTACGCTAGAACGCAAGGACTCACCGCAGAACTCGAGCCCTTTGCCACCAAGCCTGCCGTGACCCTATTTAATCTGAGTTATCTGGTCGGTACCTTTTTGGTCACGCCCGACCTCGACCTAGCAGAAAGCAATGTTCGTTCAAAAAGTAATTGGGGTTTACTGGGGCTACTCTGGGTGCCTTACGGGTCGATGTTTGCCCACCGGGGCATGTCGCATACCTGGTTTATAGGCCCCTTGACGCGGCTTATTTATATGGTGGTGGTGGGGCTAGGGTTGTCTTATATGGCGACGGTTGTTGCGCCCTACTTCGGCTACGAAATTCGCATTGAAACGCAGCTCGAGAAAAATTGGCCGGAACTCGCTCTTGGAGCGTTGGCAGGCTATTACCTGTCGCAGTGGTTGCACCTGATTGCCGATGGGGTCGCGCCTGACCACGGAATGCGGCGGCGCAGAAAGGGTTCGGGCAAACGCAGGCGTCGTAAAACACGAAGTCGGGACTAATCTCTTTTCACATTCTAAAGCTGTAAGAGTCATGTCATAGCTCTCACGCCATAATAGCGCTAGTATTATGGTGAACTTCATTCTCAACTTTGTCATCAAACTTGAGCTTCCTACAGGTCTTGCAGATACTCCTGAACGCAAAGCTTTTTATGTAAAAGCGAAAACCAAAATCAAAAGCTATCACGGTCACCCCGATGTTTTACTTGACGCTTTAGCGCTGCTCGAGCGCAGTTCTGAAGCCTACGCTTATATAGGTATTGCTCAAATTTTGACGGCAGCCGCTTATCTGTCAGGTGACGCTTACGATAGAGAAGGGTTAGCAAAAGCAGTCGGCTATCTGGATAAGGCGAGGGCTTTGTCACACGACGCTTTTGAACTTAGCTTGACAGAAGTGAGTATAAGAACGGCTTTTGCCCAAGATGAAAAGGCGAAGGAACTTTTACAGCAACTTGTTGAAGAGTATCCAGATGCTTCTGAGCCGCAAGTAGAGCTTTTACATAATCATGTACTCAACGGGGAGTCCGAGCAGGCAGAAAAACTCTACGAAAAACTCTTGCTAGTAATACCTGAGCCGGAGCGTAAAGCACTTTATGACAGTATGTATCGGCTTTATATTTCGGAAGACCGCCCCGAGCGCGCCATTGAATGTCTCAAGAAGAGCTTGGTGCTCGAGCCCCATAATCCCTGGACGCACCACAATATAAGTCTTTTATATTTACACTCAGGAGAGATTGCCCAAAGTAGGCTTCACAACAAAAAGGCGCTGCGTATTATGCCGTTTGGCAACGCCCTAATAGTTAAAGAAGAACTCAAGCGCGTAAGGAGGCGTTCAGCCAAGCGGCAAGTGGCAGGTGTTTTTACAGGCATTGTTATAGTTCTTAACCTGATTACGTTTATGTTTAGACTTCCATCATTAGTACCAGCTACACCAGCGACCCCGACGCCGCAACTGCCTAACCCGGGCTACACTCAGTCGGTTCAAGCTTTCGGAAACCAGCTAGCGGCGTGTGGCGCAGCCACAGCCTTAACCGAAGGGGCGTCTGCTTATGATTGTACCTATACAAGCTTGAATGCTTACCTCGAGTGCAAAGAGACGTTTGTCGACCCCGAAATGTGTCAAGAAGAATTCAAGCGTTACCTGCGAGATTTTGTAGAAAGTCATCGAAACTGAGCATCTAAAACCTATTCATCCTGGAGTAAGCTAGTTATTTCTCCACTCGTGACTGGTTTCGAGAAATAATAACCCTGCCCCAAATCACATCCAAGGTCACGCAACTGCTCGGCGTGTTGATGCGTCTCGACGCCTTCAGCAACAACGTGCAAGCCGAACGCTTTTGCCATGCTGATAACGGCCTCGACGATTGCCCCATCACTAAGAGCATCTGAGCCTGGCGGCTTACCCCGCACAAAAGACTGGTCGATTTTGAGCACATCGACTTTGAAATCTTTGAGGTGCGAGAGGTTCGAATAGCCCGTACCAAAGTCGTCAATCGCCAGGCGAACGCCTAGGGCTTTAAGCTCCTCAAGTACCTCGTTAGTTGCAACCACATCCCCCAAAACCGCTGACTCGGTAATTTCTAGCTCGAGCTTTTCTGGTTTCAGGCCGCTCGAGGTCAGCGCGTCCCTAACCTCAGTGACAAGGTTCGGGTTGCGAAATTGAAGGGGGGAGAGGTTGACGGCAATCACCACGTCGTGACGTTGCCACATGGCCGCGTCGTGACAGGCAGCTTCTAAAATGAATTTCCCCAGCGGTCCGATAAGCCCTGTTTCTTCGGCAAAGGGAATGAAAACATCTGGACTAACCAAGCCCTTTTCGGGGTGGTTCCAGCGTACAAGCGCCTCAAGGCTTTCAACCTTGTTGTTCAAGAGGTTGACCTTGGGCTGGTAGTAGACCTCGAATTCGCTACGCTCCAGAGCCAGGCGAAAGTCGGTCTCAAGCTTGAGGCGTTCGGGGGCGTTCGTCGCCATGTCAGGCGTGAACAGGGTCGCGCGCGCTTTGCCCGAGCGTTTGGCCTGGTACATAGCAATATCGGCGCGTTGCACGACTTCGTCAGCGCCCAGACCCTCTGCCCCCAACACTACCCCGATACTGGCTGAAATAAACACGTCGCCGTCACGCAATGTAAAGGGCGGCTCGAGGGCCTTCAAGATACGCTCGGCTAGCTCGAGGCTTGCGTTTTCACTAGCATCCTCACGTGCACCCTCAGACAGTACGATGAACTCGTCGCCGCCTTGCCGCACCAGCATCGTCTCAGGTTGTAAACAGGCGCGTATGCGCTCTGTAACTTGAATGAGCAACCTGTCGCCCGCTTTATGTCCAAAGCTGTCATTGACCAGTTTGAAGCCGTCCAGGTCAATAAAAAGCACAGCAACATTTGCGTTTGCTGTTAAGGCTTTTTCGAGATGCTCCTGAAGTTGCCGACGGTTGGGCAAATTTGTCAGAGGGTCGTGCAAAGCCTGATGGCGTAGACGGCGCTCGAGCGCTTTGCGGTCACTGATGTCGCGTGCGTTGACGACAATGCCCTTTACATCGGCGTCATGACGCAGGTCAGAAAGGTGCAGCTCGAGGTCGTGCACCTCGCCGTCACGGTTTAAATACTGTACCTCCGTCTCGCTGCTGCTCTGCTCATCTATACTAAAATTGAGGTATTCAAAGAAGTTTTCGCCTTTTAAATCGTTAGGACGAAGCCCTAGCATCTGGGTACTGGCAGGACTCGCGTAGCGCACCTCACCCCCTGGCTCGAGCACGACAATAAGGTCCGTTCCCTTTTGTACGAGCGCTTTAAAGCGCGCCTCCGACGCTTGCAGGGTAGCCATGCGCTCTTTTTCCAAATCTTGTTGCCGCTGCGACCTTAGGCGGCTCAGTTTTACGAGTCCCCAGGTGGCAGCGCTGAGTGTCAGCAGCGCAGCAAGACTCGTCGCCAGGGCGGCTATACGCTCAGCCCGCCTCGCAATCGCAGCGGCCTCAGCGCTTACCTTCGCAGTTTCCTCTTGCAAATAGTCAAAGCCTGGGTCACCGCGTTTGAGGCGGTCACGCAGCTGACTCGCGGGCGTTATCGCCATTTGACCAAAGGTTCCTTGTACGCTTGCTAAAAAGCTTTGCGTTTGTCCCTCGAGCCCCTCCAAAGAATCTAGCGTACCCGTAAAACCGAGGCGACCGTTGAGCCACTGCCCGCGCTCCTCGAGTTCATATAGCGCAGCTAGGTGTTCATAGACGGTACCCCGTGACATCTGCTCCTCACCCCGCAAACGCGAAAAGCCGCCCTGCGGCTCGATTTCAGCCAAGGCTTGCCAGCGCAGCCGCGACAAGTCGGTTGTCATCGTGCTTAGCTGCTCAAGCTGCCGCATGACTTCACGGCGGTCGGTAGCGTGGCGCTGAAGTGAGAATGCGCCGATAATCGTCACCACAGCAATCAGGGTGATAAGGCCGAGGGAAAGCCACTCGAGCCAGGGCTTTGCCTTGGAACGTTCATGAACGGGGGCAGACGTCGTAACCATAACGCCTAAGTGTAGAGAGCCGAGTGCTGAAGGGGTCAGAATATTTTCACGTGCTAGCGTGCAAGTCAGCAACTTCACAGCAGCCGTTTGATGGTTGCTCGAGTCTTGAAGGATAACGTCAAGCTAAATTATTCGGGTCAGATTGTTAAGATGTCTCCGTCATTCGGTACGGTGACAGGACCGCCGAAGATCGCCCGGGCCTCGGTCAGCATCTTTTCAGGGGTCGAGTAACGCAGCAAGTGCGTAAGCGCCAGCGATTTGGCACCTGCGCGGTTTGCCATCTGCGCAGCTTCGGTAGCGACGGGGTGCATAAGCTGAGTCGAACGGTCGCTATAAGTATCAGCAGCGGCGCAAATCGCGTCACAAATGAACAGGTCAGCGTTCCGAGCACACTCTGTAAGGGCGTCGCAGGGCAGGCTGTCAGCACTAAACGCGAGTATCTTGTCACCACGCTTTACGCGCACGGCGTAGGTTGGTACACGGTGAACAACCTCGAAAAAACTGACCTCGAAACCGCTCAAGGTATAGCTTTTGTTAGGGCTAACTTCGTCATAGGTAACGCTGTGTTCTCGAGCTTTACCAAAGTGCGGATAGGTTACGTTCAGTAGCGTTCGGGTGGCCTCGAGTGCCTCCCTATGCCCGTAAAATTGCAAATCTTTCACCGCGATGAACAGGGCCATTGCGCCGCCGATATGGTCGCCATGCCCATGTGTGATAATGACGTTAGCAAGCTCATTCAAACGGTCATCTTTGTAGCCTAACTTAGCAAGCGCTCTGGTGATTTCAAAACCGCCGCAAGTGTCAATAAGTAGAGGTTTACAGTCGGGAGCTTCGACCAATAGCCCCACGGTATTGCGCGTGGGGTGAATCGGTGCGCCAGTGCCGAGGAAGGTGATTTTCATGGGTGTAGCTTACCCTTAAGGTTAGGAAAGGGCGGGGCTCGAGCTGCTTGGGTTGTGACGTTTTAGCTCATAACAGGTGGCCGTTACATTAAAATAAGCTATGGCCCTCGAGTCAGAAGGCAAACCTAAAATCTTGCTGGTTGGTCCCTTACCTCCGCCTCTTGGTAGTACGACGGTCTCCTTTGCACAGCTTGTAGAAGACCTGGCAACGTCCGGCGCTGTAGTGACGCACGTGCTACCAACCAATGCTCGTAAAGAAAAAACTGTCTCGAGTATTTTTCTCGACCCGCTCAAGGTACTTGGACGTCTGCTCAGGCTCATCCCCCAGCATTCTGTGATTACGTTTCACGCCTCGAGTCGGCGTATGCTTTATTTTGGCTGTGCACTGCTTATCATGTGCCGTTTGCTTCGCAGACCGCTTATTCTAAGGGTGTTTGGCGGCTCGTTTGCACAGGTTTATCAGACTTCAAACGGTTTAAAGCGGCGACTCTACGACTTACTGTTTCAGGCAGATAAAGTTCTTTTAGAAACCCACCAAATGGTAGATTTCTTTTCCGACCTTTACCCAAGCGCAAATATTGAATGGTTCTCTAATAGTCGTCCTTTGAAAGACCCTGATTCTCGCCGCTCAGAACGTCGCACCCCCCTACGCTTTATTTTCGTGAGTCACGTAGAGCCTGCAAAAGGTGTACGTGACCTTATCGCAGCGGCGCGTTTGCTCGAGCAAGACCCAGGCGACTACCGTATCGACGTGTACGGACCGCTTCTTAACGGTTTAGAAGCAAGTGAATTCGGTGATAGCACTGTTACTTATTGCGGCGTCCTCGAGCCTAGTCAGGTTACAAAAACACTCGAGGATTATGACGTATTTCTTTTGCCCACGCATCAGCCTGGCGAAGGTTATCCTGGCGCAATTATTGAGGCTTATACTATAGGTCTGCCCGTCATTGCCAGTCGCATTGGCGGCATACCAGAAATTGTTGAACACGGTGTCGACGGTCTTTTAATAACGCCTAAAAGCGTAGAAGAATTAGCAGGGGCGATAGGCAGTTTAGTCGACCAGCCGGATTTGCGCCAGACGTTGAGCCAAGGTGCCTATCAGAGTGCAGAGCGGTACTCGAGTGAAATCTGGCACAAGAAAGTATTTGTAGACATCTGTAGCAAACTTTCCTGATAATCCTCAAAAGATTTTCCGTCAACAAACTCGGCAATGGCGTCACATGCCCTCAAAATATCGTATAGGTAGACCTTTGCGTCAAGCGGCATATAGTAAAACGCGCTCCGGCTCAATCGACTTGAGAAAGTAAGGGTTTTGGACGGCTTCAAGCTCGAGTAAGTCGACAGGTCTGCCTAACAAGTCCTCTAGGTCATGCTTTAAACCGAAATAATGTTGTCCGTGTTCTTGAAAGGGTAAGGATTTGAAGGTGACGAGCAAGTCGACATCGCTACCCTTTCCCAAGCGACCTGTCACCGCCGAGCCAAACGTCTCGAGCCGCGCCACATGATGTTTTTGAGCGAGTTGGGTGATGGGCTCGAGGGCTGCCTCGAGGTCGCCGCTCAGGGCTGTGCGGATGACGGTCATGAGGGGATTATAGCGGTTTCTCTGAAAATGGGAGCTTGAATCGCTTATTAGCTCTAGACGTATGAATCAGAAACACGAGTCTACAACCGGTCATGCGGTTCTGGCTCAGCATCCTTAATTTTATTAAGCGCACGCTCGAACTTTCCACGGTTGCCCCGTTTAGCGCGCTCCTTCAGGTATTCGGTCGTCATGAGCGCCGCCATTTTCTCGGCTAAAGCTGTGGCGACGAGCTGGTTGATAGAAACCCCCTCTTGTTTGGCAAGTTCCCGCGCCTGCTTGTGTAAAGACTCAGGTAATCTAAGGCTGATGGTGCTCATAATGCTCCTATCTGTTGCAGAAATGTCTTTGGACTGATGACGGTCAGCCCGAATGTCTCGACACTAGAGAAATCCTTTTCATTATAGGTGACGATGAAATCACAGTTTGCTTCTACCGCTAGCTCGAGTACCATATCGTCTTTAGGGTCTCTGAGAAGCGGACGCCAGAGAAAGAAAATGTCGTGTTTGTTGGCGACGGTGCAGAGGTAGTCAAGGATGTCGTCAATATCCTCATGGCTTAGACCAATATCTTTACTCAACCTTTTGGCTACCTCTTCATACTCGAGAACGATGGGTACGGATAGGTTGATTTCAAAAGCATCTGTTTGCCCTATCAGGGTTAAAAGTTTGTAAGAAGCGCCTCGACTCGAGCGCAGTGCGGAGATGAGGACATTGGTGTCGAGGGCGATTTGATAGGGTTGCATTTGGTATTATATATAGTACCACGAAAATGGCTTTAGGGTGTGCTTTGTGAGGGCTCGAGCCGCTTGCTAACTTCGGATTTGCAAGGGTTCCAAGTTTTTAACAAAGCTCAGGGGCGTAGGCTGTTTTCACTCGTCAAGTGCTATGAGGGCTTGCTCGAGTGTTAGCACGTCGTCTCCGTCGGTTTCTTGCATAGCCCGCAAAAGTCCAGCGTCTTCTACCACTTCTAGCAGTTTTTTATAGGCTTCTACGGAAAGCAGCACGTGGGTTTTGTTGCCCTCTTCATCGCGGAGGAAGGCAGGTTCTCGTTTGGTGTCAACCATTTGAAGTTTTGTAGCAGGCTTTTATGATTTTGAGAGGCTCGAGCAGCCACAATTTATCTTCATGCGCAAGTTCAGTGATTTACTTTTCTAGCTCAAGCAGCTTGGTCATAAGAGGATTATAGCGGTTTTGGGGGTGGGGCTTGAGCTACAAGCTGTACTCGATTACCAAAGCAATCGCCTCCGTAACAGAACTCATCTCTGACGCTTCGATGACGCCTAATTTTTTAATAAAGCGCCGAACAT
>ENA-ORXM01001577-ORXM01001577.1-marine-metagenome-genome-assembly--contig:-NODE-1577-length-31216-cov-3.501911_pt1 | contig 31216 bp, 27 predicted proteins | sample MGYA00237867_ERZ511480 | MGnify/ENA primary metagenome ERZ511480 (study PRJEB26309, sample SAMN06266103) | marine metagenome | isolation source: Algal blade | place: United Kingdom:Sidmouth, United... | reverse complement strand
GCGGCCACCGGGCGGGAGCAATGCCGCAATCTGCCCGCGCGCGACCTCGACCGCTGCCGCTGCCGCGCGGCCAGCTTTGTGGGGGCTGTGCGGATTTGCGAAATGCGTTTTCAGCCAAGGCTCCATCGCCGAATAAGCCTCCGGCGCCAGCGGTGTCGTGGCCTGATAATCAAGATATATCATGCGCGTTTTGCCCGGTTGCTAATGTCGCTCCATACCGAGGCAAATCGTTCCAGTTCGGCGCGGCTCGTCTGCGGGCCAATGCTGACGCGGATGACCTCTCCTGCGGCCTTCGCAGGCCATCCCATCGCCGCAAGAACATGGCTGGTTTTCAAAGTACCGGAAGAACATGCGCTGCCAGCAGAAACGCTGATCCCCGCGCTGTCGAACGAGATAAGCTGGCTGTTCGCGCTGACGCCGGGCATGCGGTAACTGGCGATTGTGGCGAGCCGATTGCTATCTACCGAGACAATTTCTGCGCCCATGCGGGCCAATTCGGTATCGAGCCAATCGCGCAGCTGACTTGCCTTTGCCATCCAGTCGCGCGGTTCGCGCAAAGCCGCCGCGAAACCCGCAATCGATGGCAGATTTTCGGTGCCGCGCCGATAGCCCTGTTCATGTCCGCCGACAGCCGTGAGCAACGCCAGATCGCGCGTGAGCAAAGCGCCCACCCCCGGCGGCCCGCCCAGCTTATGCGCCGAGATGATAATGATGTCAGCAGGTGGCAGCGCGATTTTGCCTGCACTTTGCGAACAATCACAGACCCATATCGCCCCGGCATGCTGCACTTGCTGGGCAATCTCGGCAAAATTCTGCTGGACGCCGGTTTCGCTGTTCACCGATTGAATGGCATATCGCGCATGTGCAGATATGGCGCTGCTTTTAATATAGCCCTGCGGGGACACTGGCAGGATGTTATCCGTTTCGCCGCGTTCTTTCACCACTGCGAACACGGCGTCATGCTCCGCCGCGCCCGCAAACACTTGCTGAGCGGGCATCAGCGCCATGCGGATTGCCTCGCTCGATCCGCTGGTGAAGATTACATCTGCGTCCCAATCCAGTGATGCAGCTATATCGCGGCGGGCGGCCTCCAGCACCGCTTTCGCATCACGGCCTTCGCTGTGTGGGGACGATGCATTGGCCCAGCCATCAAAGGCCGCCACCATCGCGTCGCGCGCGGCAGGCAGAATTGGCGTCGTCGCCGCATGATCGAGATATATACGCGCGCGTGTCACTCGCTTATTGTGCCGTCCATCCGCCATCCATCGATATGTTCGAACCTGTCATCGCGCTCGCGCTGTCGCTGCACAGATAGGTCACCAATCCTGCCAGCTGTTCGATTTGTACAAATTTCTTCTGCGGCTGTTTATCAAGCAGGACATCATTGATGACTTGATCACGGGTGAGATCGCGCGCCTTCATCGTATCGGGAATTTGCCCTTCCACCAACGGCGTCCACACATAGCCGGGGCAGATGCAGTTTACGGTGATACCTTGCTCCGCCACCTCCAGCGCCACCGTTTTGGTCAGCCCGGCGATACCGTGCTTGGCGGCATTATACGCCGATTTATACGGCGATGCGACCAGGCTGTGCATAGAGCCGGTGTTGATAATCCGGCCCCATCCCTCCGCCTTCATAGCGGGAAGCGCAGCCTTGGTAGTGTGGAAAGCTGATGACAGGATGATCGCGAGAACCGCGTCCCATCTGTCCTCGGGAAATTCGTCAATCGGGGCGACATGCTGAATCCCCGCATTGTTCATCAATATATCCGGCCCGCCCAATTCGCGCGTGCAATCGGCGACCATCGCGCGAATTTCATCGGGCTTCGTCATATCGGCGGGCGAGTATACCGCCCCTGCCCCGCTTGTATTTTTTAACTCGTCTACATAGCCGGCGATTTCGTCCGCATCGCCAAACCCGTTTATCATAACCGACGCGCCCTCGGCAGCCAGCGCACGGGCGCAGCCAAGCCCGATACCGCTCGATGATCCGGTGATAAGCGCAGTTTTGCCTTTAAGAAACATATGGGGGACCTTTTCTGGTTATTGCCAATAATTCTTGCGGTTTTACACCAAAAGCGCAATGCTTTCCTCGCGACTTACAGGAGAATATGATGCGCCTAGACGATCTGGACCCACGCGGTAACATAAATGATCAGGGGCGCGGCGGAGGAGGCTTCGGCGGATTTCGCGGCGGCGGTGGTGGCGGAATGGGCGGCTTGCTCATCGGTTTGCTGCCGATGCTGCTTGGCCGCAAAATGGGATGCGGCACGATTGCCCTTCTGGGGCTGGGCGCATTGGCATTCATGTATTTTTCCGGCGGCAGTTTGAATTTGGGCGGGACCGGGATGACCCCGGCCAACAACGCTCAGCAAAGCAGCGCGGGCAATGTCGCCTGTGACACCGATGCCGAGCTGTTCGCCTGCCGCGTGTTCACGTCAACCGAACAAACATGGCAACAGATTTTCGCTGATGGCGGCGCCAAATATACGCCTGCGAAATTGGAGTTTTACCAAGGCGGCGGGCAATCCGGCTGCGGCGCGGCGCAATCCGCAATGGGGCCGTTTTACTGCCCTGCTGATAATGGCATCTATCTCGACACCAGCTTTTTCGCGCAAATGGAAAGCCAGATGAAAGCGGGCGGCGATTTCGCTTATGCCTATGTGATCGCGCATGAAATGGGCCATCATATTCAAAACCTGACCGGCATTGCGGGCAAAGTGCGCGGGGCGCAGCAGCGCGCGAGCAAAGAGGAAGGCAACCAGTTGCAAGTGCGCATGGAATTGCAGGCCGATTGCTACGCCGGAATATGGGCGAACCGGAATCGCAACCGGCTGGAGGCTGGCGATATTGAGGAAGGTATGCGCGCGGCCAACGCCATCGGTGATGATACGCTGATGCGCCAGGCCGGGCGTAATCCGGTGGAAAGCATGTTTACGCATGGCAGTTCGCAGCAGCGGATGGCGGCACTGAAACGCGGGCTGGACAGCGGCGATCCGCAGCAATGCGATTATTTCCGCGGCGTTCTATAAACACCGAAAATGCGAATTGACGATTGCCATAATGTCGAGGATTTCCGGCGGCTTGCCAAAGCGCGGCTTCCTTTTCCTGTGTTTCATTATATTGATGGCGCTGCCGACGACGAGATAACCAAAAATCGCAACAGCACCGCGTTTGATGACTGTGATCTGGTGCCCAATGTTCTGGCGGGTAGCGAAGACATCGACATGTCCGTTACTGTCATGGGGCAAAAAATCGATATGCCATTGATGCTGTCGCCCACGGCGTTGCAGCGGTTATTCCATTGGCAGGGTGAACGCGCCGTCGCCGCAGTGGCGCAGCGTATGAACACATGGTTCGGCATCTCCTCTCTCGCCACTGTAAGCATAGAGGAAATTGGCGAAACGATCCGCAGCCCGAAGCTGTTTCAGCTGTATATCCATAAAGACAAGGGGCTTAATACGTCGATGATCGAGCGGTGCAAAGCCGCGAAGTTTGACGCGATCGCGCTTACGGTCGACACGATCGTGGCCGGGAACCGCGAACGATGCCTGCGCACTGGATTCACCTCCCCGCCACGTTTCACGCCCGCCTCGGCCATGAGCTATGCCCTGCATCCGGGCTGGACGCTGAACTATCTGCTCCGCGATAAATTTGCCCTGCCCAATCTTGATACGCATGTCAGCGAAGGGACCAATGTTGCGGTTTCGGTGGCGGATTATTTCAATACGATGCTTGACCGGACGATGGACTGGACAATGGCGGAGAAAATCCGCAGCGATTGGGGCGGCGAATTTTGCCTCAAAGGCATCATGTCGGTCGCCGATGCAAAACGCGCAGTGGATATCGGCGCGACGGCTATCATGGTTTCAAATCACGGCGGGCGTCAACTTGATGGATCGCGCAGCCCGTTTGATCAGATCGCCGAAATTGCCGATGCGGTCGGCGGGCAGATTGACATTATTTGCGACGGCGGCATACGGCGCGGATCGCATGTGTTGAAGGCGCTGGCGGCTGGCGCGACGGCGGCATCGGGCGGGCGTCTGTATCTTTACGCGCTGGCCGCTGCGGGTGAAGATGGCGTGGCGCGTATCGTAGGCAATTTGCGCGACGAGATAGAGCGCGACATGCGGCTGATGGGTGTCAGCACGGTAGGCGAGCTCGATCGCAGCAGGCTGCGCTGGCGCGGTTGACAAAGCGGGGCCAACAATCGCTGCGCCCCTTCGCTTTCCTTACGCCTTGATGATCACGCTTCCTGCTAGGTCGCTGCTGCTGGTTCGTCCACCGCGAGTGCAGCATCCGGCGACTGCGCGGCATCACCGCGAACCGACGACCAGTCAATCTGGCGCGTTGCCCACATTACGACGGCCAATGCCACAAAGAGCAACAGCGAACCAATCAACAGCGAATAAGCTTCCAGATTGAGCAGCGTATACAGCACGGCATATAATCCGAGCAAAAGACCGCCAATTATCCGCGCGCGTTTCCAGCTTTTCAGCACCGCTGCGGAATAAGCCGTGAGCAATCCGGTAATCGCCGCTGCCGCTATAAGATAGGCGATCGTAAATCCAACCACCTCCGCGAAAGCGAGCAGCAATACGAAAAACAGCACTAGCCCGGCACCGGTCAAAAGATATTCCGCCGCTGCGACCTTTGCCCCGGCCACCACGTCGAACATGAAGAAGGCGAGGAAGGTAAAGCCGATAAATAGGAAACCGTATTTTACCGCACGGTCCACCTGGCTGTATAGGTTCACGGTTTCGACCAGGCTGACCGCCGCGGCCTTGCTTTGCGAAGGATTGCCGGGCCGGTCTACGCGCGCCGATACGGTCGGTACGTAGTCGCCTTTCGAATAATCCATCGCGGGAAGCGGATCTTCAGTTGAAACCAGCGCCTGGCCCAGCGCGAGATTGGTTATCGCATAGCTTGCCTCAAAGCCTTCGTCAGATATCGTTGGCGCGTCGGCCAGAAAATCGCCGCCGAAGCTGGGGCTGGGCCAAGGCGAGCTTACATTCCATTTTGTCTCTCCGCCGCGCGGCACCATCGTGAGCGATTTGTTCCCGCGCACGCCGTAAGAATATGTCACATCCAGCGGCTGCGCGGCATCCCAATCGACGAATGTGAAGAAGCCGGAACCGTTCGATGCGCTCAGCCCCTTGCCCGGCTGCAATTCTCGTGCCGCACCATTGACCGTCACATTGCTGTCCGCCTGCAACCCGCGCGCATCGGATATACCAAAGCGCAGCTCCGCGCCCGCCAGTTGTAGGCTATCGCGGGCAATACCGTAGCGTTCAAAATCCGCTGGCAGTGCAAAGCGCGCCTCCCCGCTATTTTCAGCGACATAGAGCACGCTTTCGTAAATGCTCTTTTGCTTGCGTTGCGGCCTGATCTGCGTTTTTATTGCGTTGCTTTCGGGCGCAAGGAAAAGCTCGCGTTTTACCCGCACGGTGCGCGATCGTTCCTTGCCATTCTCTACAACGGTCTCGACGCTGTTTTCGGTAAAGGGAATAACAAGCACTGGCCCGACAATAGTCTGCGCCCCGCCCCATCCTGCAGCGATACTATCCTGCGCAGTATCGGATTGGCCCTGCCGATCATAAACCAACGCATAGACGAACAGCAGCGGGATGATGAGCAACATGCCGATAATTGCAGCCAGAAACAATTTGAAACCCGGAGATCGTTCTTTGGTCATCACCTGTTTCTCTTCCCACGCAATACATTACCCACGCTACATATCGTTACATTACCACAGCTTCAACGTAACGCAACGTCAGCGCACGTGATAGAAATCATGAACGGTTTGTGCAACGGCAGCAGACACGCCGGGTGCTTTTTGCAAGTCTTCCAAACTGGCCGAGCGCACAGCTTTGGCCGTGCCGAAATGCAGTAACAGCGCTTTTTTACGCGCCGGGCCGATGCCGGCAATCTCGTCGAGCGGGCTGCTTGTGATGGCTTTTGCGCGTTTTGCGCGGTGGCCGCCAATGGCAAAGCGATGCGCTTCATCGCGCAGCCGTTGCAGATAGTACAGCACCGGAGCATTGATCGGCAGCGACATCTCCCGCCCGTCCGGAAAGTGAAAACTTTCCCGCCCTGCGTTGCGATCCGGCCCTTTCGATACAGCAATCATCGGCACATCCTCTACGCCGATTTCTTCCAGCGCATCTTTAACGACGCTCATCTGTCCTTTGCCGCCATCGATCAGAACGAGATCGGGCCAATCCTTTTCGCGGTCCGGATCCTCCTCCATTGCGCGCGCGAACCGCCGTTGGAATACTTCGCGCATCATGCCGAAATCGTCCCCCGGCACCGTCTCTCCGCGCTTGATATTGAATTTGCGATATTGGTTTTTGATAAAGCCCTCCGGCCCCGCGACCACCATTCCCCCCAGCGCGTTGCTGCCCTGAATATGGCTGTTGTCATAAATCTCGATACGCTGGGGCGGTTCGGGCAGTTCGAACAGATCGGCGATTTCGCGCAGCAGCTTGTTCTGCGTCGCACTCTCGGCAACGCGGCGCTGCAATGCCTCGCGCGCATTGCGCTCCGCCTGTTGCATCAGCCGCACACGGTCCCCGCGCTGCGGCACCGAAAGTTCCACTTTACGCTCGGCCTTGTCGCTCAGCGCCTCCGCCATTAATGGCATATCGGGCAGATCGCGGTCGAGCAGGATGAGTTTGGCTGGCGGCACTTCTTCATAAAATTGCGCTAGCAGGCTTGCGAGGATCTCGGCATCCTCCAACCCCTGAATATGCGCGGGGAAAAACGCGCGGTGCCCCCAATTCTGCCCGCCGCGAATGAAGAATCCCTGCACGCAGATATGCCCCTCCTGCCGGGCCATCGCGAATATATCGGCATCGCCAAGCCCTTGCGCGTTGATAGCCTGTGACCCCTGCACGAATGTCATCGCCTTCAACCGATCACGAATCATCGCGGCACGTTCAAAATCGAGCGCGTCGGACGCGGCCTCCATCGCGGTTGCCAATTTGGTTTGCACCTCGGTTGACTTGCCCGACAGAAACAGGCGTGCATCGGCGACCAGCGCGGCGTAATCCTCTTTATTGATCCGGCCCACGCACGGCGCGGAGCATCGGTTGATCTGATACAACAGGCATGGCCGATCCCGATTGTTGAAATAGCTGTCTGTGCAACTGCGCAGCAGGAACAGTTTTTCCAGACTGTTGAGCGTCTGATTAACCGACCCGGCGCTGGCAAAGGGGCCGTAATATTCGCCCTTCGCCCGCCGCGCCCCGCGATGTTTATGAATACGCGGGAAATCATGGTCTGCGCGCAGAAGGATAAACGGAAAACTTTTGTCATCACGCAGCAACACGTTGTAGGCGGGGCGGTATCGCTTGATCAGCTGCGCCTCCAGCAGCAACGCTTCGGCCTCGCTGTTGGTCGTCACGATCGTCATTTCGCGCGTTTGCGATACCATGCGTTTCAGGCGGTTCGGCAGCTGTTTGATCTGCGTATAATTGCTGACGCGGTTCTTCAGCGCGCGTGCTTTGCCGACATACAGCACGTCACCGCGCGCATCGAGCATACGGTAAACGCCGGGGTTGGCCGGTAGGGTCTGCCAAACATTGCGGATCGCCGCGATGCCCGCTTCCAGATCGGGCTGGCCGGAGCCGCGCACAGCATAGGTCTGCTTCTCTTCATTGAAGCGAGCGGCGCTGTTCGGCGTTTCAGGACGTTCAGCCTTCGACATGGCAACTATGTAGATGTTCGATTGCGCTTAGCAAAGACGTGATGCAGCTATCATGGCAGAAAACTATCTGCCCCGGACAAAAGCGCCCTATCGCGGTTTAATTCAGCGCAGAGATAGTTTCATCGATCAGGCTGGCGTCCACGCTTGCATCGACCCGGTCCGCAATCAGCATTTCCGCAGCAGCCGCGGCCGTTGCAGCAGCTTTGGCACGCACATCGGCAACAGCTTCTGCTTCTGCCGCAGCGATTTTCTGTTCGGCCATTGCTTTCCGGCGGCCAATCAGATTGGTCGCATCGGCGCGGGCTTTGCTGACGATCAGTTTTGCCTCTTCATCGGCATTCGCGCGAATGGCTTCTGCATCGCGAATGGCCTGACGAGCTTTAGATTGATATTCTGCTTTGATCGCCTCGGCCTCTTCACGAAGCTGGTTTGCTTTTTCCAGCTGCTCCTTGATGCCGGCGATCTGCTTGTCGAGTGCGCCGGCCACCATGGCAGGCACTTTTTTCCAGATAGCGAGCAGGATAACGATAATCATCGCCAGCGCGACCAGCATGCTGGCATCCATGCCAAGCGCCTTTGGCTTTACATTAGCCGTAGGGCCATCACCGTCGATCGTGGTTCCTGCAACGACATCGCGTTCGATGTCATAAGCGGAGGTTTGCTGAGAATTAGCCATTTGCCATCACCGTTTTGACCGCCTTGTCAGCTTGTGCCGCAGTAACTTTTACCCCGGCCACCTTTTGTGCAATATCGCTAGCGGCGTCAGCGGCGACTTTCTCGATCTTCGCCATCGCCTTGTCGCGCGCCAACGTCAGATCGGCATCAGCGGCGGCAAGCTGCTGGTCAATCTCCAGCTCTGCCTTCGCCATGCGCTTTTCCGCGTCGGCAGCGGCTTTGGCCTTCGCCTTATTGGCCTCCGCTTGCGCTTCGCTTCGCGCTTCGTCCAACGCCTTGTCGCCGTCGCCTTCAAGCTCCTCTGCCGAAACGCGCGCCTTTTCAGCCGCAGCCAGATCGTTTGCAATCTTCAACTCGCGGCTTTCAATATTGGCCGTGATTTTCGGCAGCATCGTTTTTGCGATACCGAAATAGATGATCCCGAACGTCAGCAACAGCCAGAAAATCTGGGAGGCATAGGTTTCAAGAAGTTGGGCTATTTGAGGCATAGGTCCTCTGATGGTTGTCCGGTTTCGGTTCGCATTAAAACAGCCACCGCCTCCGGCATGTGCCGGAAGCAGCAGCTATTTTCAGTCAGGCAACGAAGATCAGGATCATTGCCACAACGAATGACAACAGCCCGAGAAGCTCGGCAGCCGCAAAGCCGATGAACAGACGGCCCTGCTGGCTGTCCGCTGCGGCAGGATTGCGAAGCGCGCCCTGCAGGAATGATCCGAATACGTTACCCACGCCGCCCGCTGCGATACCTGCGCCGATAGCGGCAAGGCCTGCACCGATAAGTTTTGCTGCTGCTGGATCCATGATAAAAACTCCTGTTGAAAATAATTGGTAATAGGTTGGTAAAATCTAGTGCAGATTGACCGCATCGTTGATGTAGAGCGAGGTCAATAGCGCGAAAACGTAAGCCTGAATGGCGCATACCAGCAATTCAAGCATGGTAATGCCGATCATCAGAATGAAACTGGGCAAAGCCACAACCGGCGCCACCCATAACGCCTCGGCGTTCAATCCGTTGATGACGAAGCCAGCAAGCACCTTCATCAATACATGCCCCGCCATCATCGCGACGAACAGCCGCAAAGCCAGGCTGAAAGGCCGCACGAGGAATGAGAAAAGTTCAATCGCGGGGATCAACCACATCAGCCAGATCGGCGTGCCATGCGGCACGAACAGCGTGAAGAATTTGAGGCCGTGCTTCCAGAAACCCACGACCAGCACGATCGAAAAGCTGAGGAGCGCGAGAATACCAGTGACGGTGAAATGACTGGTCACAGTGAAGGTATGCACGCCCGGAACTATCGCAAACGGCATCATGCCCATAAAGTTTGCAAACAGGATGAACATGAATAGCGAGAATACGAAAGGCACATATTTGCGCCCTTCCGGACCAATGCTGGAACTGAGCATATTCTGTATGAAACCGGTAAAGCCCTCAACCGCCATCTGCCAGCGGCCGGGGATAAGATCCCGCTTCATACCGCCCATCATGAACAGCCAGAGCGCGAACAGAATGATCAGCATAAACAGCGAGCTATTGGTAAAGCTGACGTCATATCCGAATAATTTCAGACCGACGAGAGGCTCGATCTCGAACTGATACATCGGATCAATTTTGCCGCTTTCAGACGCCACTTTTGCAAACCCCGTTCATACACGTAAAGCGTCCGGGCTATTCCGGACGCTCCATGGAAATTCGATATATGTTTCTGAAGGCCACACCCATCCCGAGAAACAGGCAGATCAACAGAGCCCATGGCGATGTTTCAAACCAGCGGTCGATTAACCAGCCGATCAAAGCGCCACCAGCAGGACCGGCAATCAATTCGGTTAGCACACGGTTTCCCTGCCGCATTCCTTTGGCAGAACCTTGCGCCTTTTCCGAACGGATCTGTTCGTCTTTTCGAATAGTCTTCAGCTGCATGTCTAACGAATCGAGCCGAGGGTCCGAAGAGCCTTTACCGTCCTGTGCCGGATCATCCTGTGTCATGCCAACCGCTCCATTTTCAGGGCTTTTCCGGTTGCCAAGAAACCGGGCAATCCCGCCTAGGCACGGGCGCTTTAGAAAAGCCCTTGCGCCAAGTCAACAATTGTCGCGCCATACGGGCTTTACAGTCGCGGTAAATCCACAAAAAACGGCCCCGGACTAACTATCAGTCCAGGGCCGTTTTATGAAAGTGAACGGGAATGAGATGCTTATTTGGGGCAGCGGGCATCCAGCTGGGGTGCACCACCCGAACGCTGGACCCAATTACCGCCAGGCGCCTGATAAAATTCACCGGCACCCGTGCGTTTGATATTGTTACAACCGCCCGAAAACGCCGCGTCTGCCGGCCGCACGCCTTGCGAAGTCGCAGTGCGCACATATACATCCTTGCGCTTGATGTTCAGGCTGTCGACCAGTTTCTTGACGCTCGGCGAAGGAGGCGACACAAAGCCCAAATACCCGTCGATTTTCTCACCGACCAGGCCGCTGGACCGCGCCGCTTCATAAGCTGGATCACGCTGCGCAGATACAGATGTAGCTGTTGCGCCGAGCGCAAGTGCAGCAACCGTAATCTCAATCCATTTTTTCATTTCAACTGTCCTTCAGAAATATTCTAAAAAATATCCGCATTCTCGTCAATTGCGTCTTTTACCGCACCGTCGATCTTGTAGATCACCTCTTGTTCAATCTTGATATTCAGATTGATGACAATCGGTTTGTCTGGGGCCGACACTTGCACGCAGCCTGAAATGGCCAACGCGGCTATGGCAAAAAACGCATAATTAAGTATCCTGTTCATCTGCCGACGAATCGCACCAAACGCACGTGCCGTCAATCTGTTACCGGTCATAGCCCGCGATCACTTTCAAAAGGCTGAACGGGCTGTTCAGCTTTATCGTCATTTTCCTGAACAGTTTGCGCGGCCAATTCTTTGGCGCGCTTTTGCTGCTGTTCCAGCAATGCAGGCAGATTGCGCTGAACCAGAAATTCCGGGTCGTAAAAAGAGCGTACCGATGTCATCAATTGGAAAAACTGCGCTTCGATCTGCAGATTGAATTCGATCGGGATCTTCGCCAGTTGCCGCGTGATGAAATTGCGTTTGGCCCCGCGCCCCTGCTTTACGCCCTTCAAATTTATCACTGTGATAATCTCGCCTTCCAATTCACCGTTCAGCCCGAGGCGCAGGCTGCTGTAATCCAGCGAGCGCAGCGCATCGAAGGCGAAATTGGCATATGGGCTAAGATCCTCATATGTCAGATCACCGATGTAGGAGATGTTGCCGCCATTTGCGCGGGAGATAAGCTCCCCGCCCACGATCCTTCCGCCGTCCTGATCGAACACCATTGGCAGAACGCCGTCAAATGTGCCGGTTGCCGACAAATTGCTGAGATCAAACTGCGCAAGGAACCGGTCAACCTCCACCCCATTTACGCGGAAGGCCAGATGCCGGGGACTATCTTCTCCCAAATCCCAAACTGTGCGGTCAAGCGTCAGCGTGCCGCCGGCAAACGGCCATTCCCCGGCCTCTATCTCTACCTTCTGATTAGCGCGCAAATTATACTTCACCAATCCGCCAAGCGCCGCCACACCCGGGTTAATCGATTCGATCGTCGCCAGCTGCCCCGGCGCGGTTTCCAACGACAGAAGATCGGTAAATTTCAGCTGGGTTTTCAGCCCGCGAACCGGCCCGAATGCAGCGGCCAGATCCAAGCTGTCGGTGCCGAACAGCCCGGTACTGCGGATGCCATCATTGCTGTCATCCCATTCGATACGGCCATCGCCGTTCACCACGCCCTCGACATTGGCCACCACGCCCAGCGTCAGCGGCGTGAGCAGTTCAGGCTGAAACCGCGAATTGAATGCCAGCCCGTCAACCGCGATCAGCGCCCTGCCGGTGCTGTTGTTCAAAGAGTGCAAAATATCGGTGCCACCAACACGGGTATTGGTCGTCGGTTCATAGATATCGCCGACCGCAGAAATCGTCCCGTTTTCGTAATCGACCACCACATCGCGCGCCGACATAGGGAAGAAGCGATCGACATCCTTTGCATCAGTGAAGTTCAGATCCCCCTGCAACCGGATAGCACCGCCGCGATAATCCCATTTCCCGTTTATATCCGATAGCAGGAACGGAACATTCGCTATCTGGCCGCTAGCGCCGGACAAAATACCCGACAGCCCCTGCGGACCGAAGCGCCCGTTGATTGAGCCAATATCAAACGCCGTCTCGCTTCCGGTAGAGCCAACCGCAACGGAAACATTTCGTGCCCGCAACCCTTCATCGAGACGGAAATTCAACGTCTGCGACGCGATACGGAACGGCGTCCCGCCTGACGATCCCCGAACGGACAGGCCGGGCAGCAGAGCGTTGACGCGCGTACGATCCCCCAACGTTACAATGCTTCCGCCATCGGGGCATATGCGCAGCGATTGACCGGCTATTTGAAAGCCGGACAGCGTGGCGCGTTCAAAACGCAATTGCTGGCAGCTGTTATACATAGATAGCAGCGCACCATTCCACCGGCCTTCGATTGGCAACCTCAACCCATCGACCCGGCCGCCGGCCAGCGGCCCCGACAAGGTGGCATTGCCGTTGAAATTCCACGCCCCGCCCGGGCGCCCGGAAAAGGTCAGATCGTTTATCGCCAGACGCGCATCTGCTGCGGCATAGGCAGCAACAGCCAGTGACCCGGCCCACCCCTGCCCCGCACGGCGCAGCGACAGCCGCCCATCGGGAAGCCCGCCGCCTGACAGTGCAATCTGCACTGGCGATGCTATCGACCAACCGGCTGCCCGCTGTATCAACCGCAGCGCCCCTGTTTGACGCAATTTTGCGCCCGATGCGCTCGCCGCATCGAAAGCGGTGATATCAATTTTGGCCGCTGCGCGCGCGGGTATCGTAACATCAAAAATTGCGCCGGCATCAAAGCTGGAAAGCGCCCTGCGTGCAGCAGGTGTAATACGTTCCAGCAACGGCCCGAGCGGCGTGCCGCGCGTATTGCCAGCAGCATTGTCCAGCATGGTGAGTGCTGCGCGGTCCAGACGCGCGCGCGCAATTTCAGCATCGCCGCGCATCGCCATCGTAAAGCCATCCTCTGCAAAACCAACACGGCCTTCGCCATCAAGATTGATGAGGCCGATGCGGATATCCTGATTGCGAAAGGCCCCGTCATTGAGAGTCAGATCAAAGTTGGTACGCTCCGCGCTGCCTTCAAATGCCAGATTGCCTGCTGGCTTTACCAATTGCTGGCCGTCATATTCCGCCGTGGTTGCAGCAAAGCCAACGGAACCGACCCAGCGATCAAGGCTCTTATTCAATTGCAGTTTGGCATCAATGACCGGGCGGGTGAGCGCCACGGACTGCTGCGGACATGCAATCCGCTGCGCCGTGATGGGCCCGGACAAATTCGGACTGCCCGAAGACAGCGCAATGTCGCCTGCGAAAGTTGCGCGTTCGGCGCGGCAGCCGCCATATGCAAAGTCCGGACTGTTCAATGCCACCTCGCCGTCAAATTGCCCGCGCAGCTGCCCGAACCCGGTGAGGCTGGCGCCGACCGGGCCATACGGCGTCGACAGCGCGGCAATCGCATCGTCGATATCCAGTGCGATATCGGGAAATTCAAAGGGTTCACCAGTGGGCTCAGGGAAGAATTTGTTCAACTCGCCCAGATCGAAAGTGCCGTCATCAAGCAATTTGCCGCGCAAGCGCACGCCATTGGTGCGAACCCATTGCACATTCGCGCCCGTGAAGCCGATCTTCAGATCGACCTCAAGCGCCGCAATGGTAAGATCGGGGCTTGCCGGATCACCGATCACCAAATCGGTAACGCGTTGTGTGCGTAATCCGACATTTTCGATGTTATATGTTGCAGTTACATCATATTCGGCCAACGTATTCTGCACAAACCGGTCGGCAATCGATGTGCGTTGCCACCATGCGATGACGAGAAGTAAGACAAACAGCATCAGCACCGCGCCAAAAATGGCGCGCTTGCCGATCCTTGTTCCGGTACTATCTTGTGCGTCGCTCACCAGTCTTTTCCTTACCGCGGCCCACAACTGCGCCAAAGCTGGCGGGGTTGCAATCATCTTGTCGCTGCGGTGCGTTTAGATCAACATTAATTCCCAAACAAAACAGATGTTCCCATCGGCCACATATCCGCGCTATCATCTTGGCAAAATCGGGAAACGCATGAACAAGACGAATGACAAAACCGGCAGCCGAACCGCCGCGCAGGACGCAAAGGGCCACCGATCAAGATTGCGCTCCCGGTTGCTCGACGGCGGGCCGGATGCGTTGCTGGATCATGAGCTGATTGAATATCTGCTGGCGCTTGCCATCCCGCGCCGGGATACCAAACCCATCGCGAAACAATTGATAGCGGAGTTTGGCAACCTGTCGGCACTGTTTTGTGCAGACCCCGAATCAATTGCCAAGCTGCCATATATGGGGGAGACATCGGTGGCCGCGATAAAGATTGTGCAGGCTGCTGCGCTGCGCATGATAAGCGAGCCGGTTCGCGAAGCGCCGATATTGGCAAGCTGGAACGCGCTGCTCGATTATCTGCGCGCTGATATGGCGCATCTTTCGAACGAGCGCGTGCGCACTTTATATCTTGATACCAAAAACCAGCTGATACGCGACGAAGTGGCCAGCGAAGGTTCGGTCGATCAGGCGGCTATCTACACCCGCGAGGTTATCCGCCGCGCGCTTGATCTGGGCGCCACTGCAGTAATCCTTGTGCACAATCATCCCAGCGGCGATAGCGCGCCCAGCCGTCAGGATATTGTGATGACGCGCGAGATCATCGAGGCTGGAAAACGGCTGGGCATCGACGTGCATGATCATATCATTATCGGCAAGGACGGCCATCACAGCATGCGGACTGCAGGGCTGATTTAGCGCGGTAATTTGCCGCTTCACCCCGGCTGCACTATCGGGCAGATTGCAACCGCCGCTGCATTTCAGGCATTGCGTATATATGACGATACTCATCCCTATACTTGGCGATCAATTGACGCCCACCCTGCCCGCTTTGATGCAGGCCGATCCGCAGAACAGCGTTATCCTGATGATGGAGGTGATGGAAGAAGCGAGCTACGTTCCCCATCATCCCAAGAAAATCGCCTTTATCTTTGCTGCAATGCGCGCCTATGCCGCTGAACTGCGCGATGCCGGATGGCAGGTCGATTATATCAAGCTGGATGACATGCAAAATTCGGGCAGCTTTACCGGCGAGGTTAACCGCGCCATCAGCCGCCATGACGCCAGCGCCATCCATATTACCGAGGCCGCCGAATATCGCGTGATGGAAGCCATTAAAACATGGCGGGATCTTTTCGATTTGCCCGTTACCATCCACCCCGACGATCGGTTTATTTGTAGCCATGATGAATTTGCCGACTGGGCAGAGGGGCGCAAGTCGCTGCGTATGGAATATTTCTACCGCGAGATGCGCAGAAAAACCGGGCTGTTAATGACCAGCGATGGAAAGCCCGAAGGCGATGAATGGAATTATGACAGCGAGAACCGAAAACCGGCAGATAATGATCTGTTCATGCCCGTACCGCAGCAGTTCAAGCCCGATGCCAGCACGCGCGAAGTGCTTAAACTGGTTGCCGGTAAATTTTCCGACAATTTTGGATCGCTCGATAATTACTGGTTCGGCTCGACCCGCGAGCATGCACAGGCGGCGCTCGGCAGTTTTATTAAACAGGCGCTACCGAAATTCGGCGACTATCAGGATGCAATGCTGCGCGGCCAATCGTTCCTGTATCATGCACTGATCTCGGTTTATCTGAATGTAGGTCTGTTAAACCCGCTGGATGTTTGCCGCCGCGCAGAACAAGCGTATGAGAATGGCGATGTGCCGCTGAATGCAGCCGAGGGCTTCATCCGGCAGATCATCGGCTGGCGCGAATATGTGCGCGGGATATACTGGCGCGAAATGCCCGGTTATGAGATGCGCAATGCGCTTGGTGCGCATCGTGATCTTCCGGCGTTCTACTGGTCAGGCGATACCGATATGGAATGCCTGCGCCAATGCATTACGCAGACGCGGGATGAGGCCTATGCCCACCATATTCAACGGTTGATGGTCACTGGCAATTTCGCGCTGTTGATCGGCGCGGACCCGCATCAGGTGCATGAATGGTATCTGTCGGTCTATGCCGATGCGTTTGAATGGGTTGAACTGCCGAACACATTGGGGATGAGCCAGTTCGGTGATGGCGGGCTTTTGGCAAGCAAGCCCTACGCATCGTCAGGCAGCTATATCAACAAGATGAGCGATTATTGCGGATCATGCCGGTTCAAGGTCAACCAAAAAGAGGGCAAGGATGCCTGCCCGTTCAACTATCTCTATTGGGATTTCATCGCGCGGCATGAAAACACATTTGCCAAAAATCCGCGTATGGCGATGATGGTGCGCAGCTACGCAAAATTCGCCGAAGACAAAAAAACGCAAATCGCGGCAGATGCCAAAGCGTTTTTGGCTAATCTATAAGTCAGCATCCACTTATCGATTTAGTCGATTTAACTTATCGCGAAAATCGCCGGTTTTCGGCTGGATACCGGGTTGTAAAGCGTTGCCGCAGCGCATAACTCATGGTGCAGCGCAGCAAGAGCTGCGTGTAAGTTTTATTTATGAAAACAGGACAGGTTTATACCATGGCAAAAATCGGCGACAGCATTCTCCCCTTCTCAACCGAAGCATTCTATCGCGGCGAATTCGTTCCCGTGACTGAGGAGCATGTTAAAGACAAATGGGCGATTTTCTTCTTCTATCCTGCCGACTGGACATTCGTTTGCCCGACCGAGCTGGAAGATCTGGCGGATCAATATGATACCCTTCAGAAGATGGGCGTCGAGGTGTATTCGGTATCGACCGATACGCATTTCAGCCACAGCGCATGGCACGGTTCTTCGGAAAAAATCGGCAAGATCAATTTCTACATGCTGGGCGACCAGAACAACACGATCAGCAATAATTTCGATGTTCTGCGTGAAGGACAGGGCTTGGCCGATCGTGCGACATTCCTGATTGATCCCGACGGCGTTATTCAAGTGATGGAAATCACCTGCGAAGGCGTGGGCCGCAATGCAGCCGAACTGGTTCGCAAAGTGAAAGCCGCGCAATACGTCCGCAACAATCCCGGCGAAGTTTGCCCGGCAAAATGGGAAGAAGGTTCAGAAACTCTGGCGCCTTCGATTGAACTCGTCGGCAAAATCTAAACTGAACGACTGGAATCCCGGCGGCGCTTTTGTGCCGCCGGGTCACCACCTAATTTACTGAAAGCAAAGCAATGGCCGTTATTGATACCAGCACCGCAGAACAGCTTAAAGGCTACCTCACCAATTTGAAGCGCCCGATCGAACTTGTTGGCAGCTTCGATGATAGTGAAACATCCGCCAAAATGCGCGAGCTTATCGAGATAACGGCTAACCAGTCCGATCAGGTCACAGCGCGCTTTGACGGCGATGCCGAGCGTAAGCCGTCCTTCGCAATCTCCGCCGATAACGGCGCATCCGAGGTGCATTTTGCTGGCCTGCCGCTGGGCCATGAATTTTCTTCTCTGATCCTTGGCCTGCTGCATGTTGGCGGGCATACTCCCAAAGAAGACGATGATCTGCTGGATATTGTCCGCGGATTGCAGGGCGAGATGCATTTTGAAAGCTTCTTTTCGCTATCCTGCCAGAATTGCCCCGACGTGGTTCAGGCGCTTAACATTCTGGCGGCGCTCAACCCCAACATCACCCACACCGCGATTGACGGCGCTATCTTTCAGGAAGAAGTGGAAGCACGCGAAGTGATGGCAGTGCCATCGGTTATGCTGAACGGTAAGCCTTTTGCATCTGGCCGCATGGATTTGAAGCAGATCGTGGCGAAGCTCGACAGCGGCGCTTCTGAAAAGGCCGCCAAGGCTTTGTCGGACAGGGAACCATATGACGTGTTGGTCGTCGGTGGCGGACCTGCGGGCGCAGCTGCGGCTATCTACACGGCGCGCAAAGGTATCCGCACCGGTATCGTATCTGACCGTTTCGGCGGGCAATTGCTTGATACAATGGGGATCGAGAATTTCACCTCGGTGCAGTATACCGAAGGGCCAAAGCTGGCGAGCGAACTGGAACAGCATGTCCGGCAATATGACGTTGATGTAATCGACGGCCAAACGGCATCGGCGCTGAAAGCTGACGGCAGCGAAGATTACAAGACGATAACGCTGGAAAGCGGCGCGACACTGAAAGCCAAAAGCGTCATTCTGGCAACAGGCGCACGCTGGCGGCAAATTGGCGTGCCGGGCGAGGAAGAATATCGCAATCGCGGCGTCGCATACTGCCCGCATTGTGATGGGCCGCTATATAAAGGTAAGGATGTCGCGGTGATCGGCGGCGGTAATAGCGGCGTGGAAGCAGCGATTGATCTTGCGGGACTGGTGAACCATGTAACGCTGATTGAATATGAAGACACGCTGCGCGCCGACGCTGTGCTGCAATCGAAACTTGCGAGCATGCCCAATGTCGATATCGTGAAATCTGCCAAAACATCCGAAGTAACCGGCAATGGCAGCAAGGTTACTGGCCTGTCCTACATTGACCGCAATAGTGAGGATGAAAAGTCGATTTCGCTCGACGGCGTGTTTGTGCAAATCGGGCTGGTGCCGAATACCGAATGGCTGAAAGGTGATATCGCGCTGTCCAAACATGGCGAGCTGGAAATTAACGAAGCGGGCGCGGCCAGCCTGCCCGGCGTGTTCGCTGCTGGCGATGCGACGACGGTGCCCTACAAACAGATCGTTGTTGCCATGGGCGAAGGATCAAAAGCCGGTTTGGCCGCGTTTGATTATCTGATCCGCAGCGGCAGCAATGTTCAAGCAGAAGCTGCTTAAATCCGAATTGCGCTACCGCTTTTTCCGGCATCGGTCAGAGCAGTAGCGCACATTCTCCCAATCGCGGGCCCATTTCTTGCGCCATGTGAACGGCAATCCGCAGGCTTCACACAGCTTGCTGGGCAAATCTGATTTCTTGCGCATTCTCGCCATATGCTGCCCTTGCTCGCTGCTCGCCTGCGTTACGTGACCATTGCCTGCAATGTGCGGATCATGTCGGCTTCCTCGGCGGGCTTATCAGTGCGAATGCGGCTGATACGCGGGAAGCGCATCGCCAGCCCTGATTTGTGCCGTTTGCTTTCGTGAATGCTATCGAACGCCACTTCGAGCACGAGCTGTTTCTCCACCTCGCGCACCGGGCCAAAACGGTTCGTCGTGTTTTGGCGGACAAACCGGTCGAGCATTTTCAGTTCTTCGTCGGTAAAGCCGGAATAGGCCTTGCCCACGGGATGCAGTTCGCCATCATCGGTCCAGCAACCAAAGGTGTAATCGCTATAGAAACTGGCGCGGCGCCCGTTACCGCGCTGCGCATACATCATCACGCAATCGGCAACCAACGGGTCGCGCTTCCATTTATACCATAGCCCGGTTTTGCGCCCTGAAACATAGGGGCTGTCCCGGCGTTTCAGCATAACGCCTTCAATCGCGCTATCGCGTGCGCCGTCACGCAGCTCGCCAAGCGCACCGAAATCTGCGGCATCGATAAGCTGCGAGATATCGAAATGGCTACCGGGTAACTGCGGTATGAATTTTTCCAGCTTTGCCCGCCGTTTGCTCCATGGCAGCGGCCGCAGATCTTCGCCATTCAGCGCCAACAAATCATATATTCGGATAAAGGCCGGGGCTTCCTCCAGCATTTTTTTGCTGACTGTTTTGCGCCCCAACCGTTGTTGCAGCGCATTAAAGCTGGCTGCGCTGTCATTACGCTCCGCGCCGCCTTGTGCGTCGCCGCGAACCAGAAGCTCGCCGTCGATCACGGCATGTTGATCGAAGGCCGCCAGTATTTCGGGAAAGCTGCGGCTGATCTCCTCACCCCCGCGTGAGTATATCCGCGTCTCTGCTTTGCCGTTTGCGTCCTTGTCATGCGCGACCTGCACGCGGATGCCATCCCATTTCCACTCGGCGACATGCTCGGCCAGATCGACGATTTTCTCCTCCAGTGGATGGGCGAGCATGAATGGACGGAAAAACGGCGTGGTCGACAGATCGGGCTTTTCCGCGCGCCCCTCGGCCCAGGCAAACAGCTCCGCATAGGGCGGTTTGAGCGCGTGCCACAATTCCTCAACATCGTCGATCGACACGTCAAAAGCATTGGCGAAAGCCTGCTTCGCCAGCCGCGCGGAAACACCGATGCGCATTCCGCCCAGCGCCAGTTTTAACAATGCATAACGTTCGTTCACGTCAAGACTGTCTAGAAGCTGTTCCATCACCTGCGGCGCGGAGGCGCGGGTGGTTGCGGTCAGCTGGTCAACTGCTGCCGATATGCTGATGCTGGCATCGGCTGCCTCGGCCACGACAGGCTTCGAGGTGCGCGGCTCCCACAATAATGCGACCGTTTCCGACGTATCACCCACAAACTGGCGTGACAGCCGCAGCAACTCTTCGTCAATGCGCGTCATAGCCAATTTGCGAACCATGGCAGATTTCACCGCCGGAAAATCGATGGCATCGGTTAGCCCGGCGAGCGCCCATCCGCGATCAGGATCAGGCGTTTCGCGCAGATAATCGGCAATCAGCTGCAGCTTGATATTGCGCGACCGTGTATAGATCAAACGGTCGATCAGGGCAGCGAAGGCTCTCACTCGCCCTCTTCCTCCACACGGCCGATGAGGCGCAGCGCGCGGCCCTTGCGCTGGTTAAGCTCGCACCAGCGCAGCAGGCCGTCTTCGCTGCCATGTGTGATCCAGGTTTCCGATGGGTCAACATCCTGGATCGTCTGCGTCAGCTCATCCCAATCGGCATGGTCGGAAATAATCAGCGGAAGTTCGACATTGCGTTGGCGCGCTCTTTGCCGAACACGCATCCAGCCTGACGCCATGGCGGTGATAGGCGCGGGTAACCGGCGGCTCCACCGATCATTGAGCGCGGATGGCGGGCACAGTATGATATGCCCGGCCATGTCTTCCTTCGGCGTGTCGCCCACAGCACAAAATTCGCCCAGATCAACACCGCGCGTCTTGTAAAGATCGCACATCTTCATCAGCGCGCCGTGCAGATAAATCCGCTTGTCCCAGCCCATCTCGCGAAGCTCGCCAATCACGCGCTGTGCTTTGCCCAACGCATATGCACCCACCAACACACAGCGATCGGGATGCGCCTCTACAGTATCAATCAGCTTTGCAATCTCCTCGCGCGTCGGCGGATGGCGGAATACTGGCAATCCGAAAGTCGCCTCGGTCACGAAGATATCGCAAGGGACCACTTCGAACGCTGCGCAAGTGGGGTCAGGGCGGCGTTTATAGTCGCCAGTCACAACAACGCGTTCGCCGGCATGTTCCATCAGGATCTGCGAACTGCCCAGCACGTGCCCCGCCGGATGGAATGAGAATTTCACTCCGCCCTTTTCAAATCCATCGCCATGCGCAAATGCAGCGGAGGTTGGCGCTTCTTCATCCACGCCATAGCGCAATGCCATGATCGCCAGCGTATCGGGAGTGGCAGAAACTGCGCCATGGCCGCTGCGCGCATGATCGGCATGGCCATGCGTTATCACCGCATGATCCACTGCTTTTGCCGGATCTATCCACAGGTCAGCCGGGGCGACATAGATGCCTTCTGGATGCGGCTGTATCCAATGCTGTTTATTTGCCATGCCTATAATATGCGCATGGCCCAGCTTCGTTTCAATTCAGGCTTTAGGCCCAATTGCCAATATACAGGTTTCGTACCGACCGTTTAGCGCAGCACGCGTTACCGGATCTGCAATAGAAGCTGGCCTAATCGCCCTTGCCGGGATTTTCGGAGAAGAATTTGTCAAATTTGCCTTCCTCGCCCTTATGCTCATCGGCATCGGCTGGCGGGTCTTTGGCAGTGGTGATATTCGGCCACTCCGCCGAATAGGTGGCGTTAATCTCCAGCCATTTTTCCTGACCATCCTCGGTATCGGGAAGGATCGCTTCTGCCGGGCATTCAGGTTCGCATACGCCGCAGTCGATGCATTCATCCGGGCTGATCACCAGCATATTCTCCCCTTCGTAAAAACAATCGACGGGGCAGACTTCAACGCAATCCATATATTTGCATTTAATGCAGGCATCGGTAACGACATAGGTCATGGCTTCGTAACATCTCCTCAGCTTTCAACCCCGAACTGCGGCGCTGTTTTAAGCTGTATCCTGCCTATTGCGGGAATGGCGGGCTAGTCAACCGCTTGATGATAAAATTTCTGCCTGAATTAGATAGCAGCCGATCTATACTGGCGGATCATTGCAGTATTTCATAGCATGTCCGGGCCTCGCAAGCCGGGCCGCGTCGTTCGGGAATTGATATGATGCGCAACGCGATCGCGCTGTCCCCGCGCGGCATCGTAATTATATCATCAACCCGGATCAGCGCGCTCGATCTGCCAACCCGCCGACCGTTAAGCCGGATCGGCTGCGAAGTGATGGTTTTCTGCGCGATTGCGCGGGATTTGGCGAACCGCAGCCGCCAGAGCAGCTGATCTATACGCAGGCTGGCAGGCCCTGTTATTCTTTACGTCCCTTGCTGCTGGTGCCCGTTAATGCGGCAAGCTGCAGCGCGAGTTCGGAGGGCGGCTTGCCAGCGGGCTTATCCTGGCGATTTGATCGGCCCTGATTGGATTTTTTATTACCGCCATCTTTTTTCTGCGGTGCATGGTTTTTGCGTGGTGCGCGGTTCGCGCGCGTTTTCACCAGCCCTACCCACCGCCAATATTGCGGTGGCTGCGTGGTGGCTGTGTCGTCGTTTGTGTCTGTGGCTGCGCCTGTGTCTGTGTCTGTGTCGGTGTTGGTGTTTTGCGCTTCTGCGGCTGCAGGCTCGTTTGCGGTGGCAGTCGCGGTGGCAGTCTCGGTGGCAGTCGCGCTGGCAGTCGCAGGCGCCACTGCTGCATCCGGCATAGCTTCGGCTGGCGACGTATCAGGGGTGTCAGCCGCTGGCTCTGGCACTATAGCGGATTTGGTTGCCGGTTCCGCTACTGTTTCAACGGCACTGGCTTTGCGAAAACCGGCATCACGCATTAGCCGCGCCAATCCATTCGCGCTCACCCCTAAAGATGTTGCGAAAGCCATGTCCATGGTGAAAATTTTGGCATCGCCGCGCGCATCATGCGCTTTTTTCACAATACGCTCGGCCAGATCGATCCGCAGATATTCATCGCCGACCTTGCGGTAGCCCGCATTTCGCGCATCGGCCGGATGCGCGAATTTCCAGTCCTTTAGATGAACCGCGCTTTCGGGCGGAAGATCACCCATCGGATTTCCATGCCACGCCGCGAACAACGCCATGCGCCATTTCGCGGCGGCCGGCTTCATCGCCTGATGATGGAACACGTCCATCGCGCCAAAAACAATGCCGCCTTTACGCGCGCTGCCACGCGATTCTTTAGGCAATGCGCGGATTGCCTCGGCCAGATATTGCCGGCTTGCAATCCCGCCTGCATCGGCCAGCTGCGCCGCCAGAGCGCGCACCGGCGCATCGGCCTTTTCATCCTGTGCCAGACTGTTCAGCGCGACGATACCGCCCATATGTTTTTCAAGGCTGGATGCAATCCACGCCTGTGCGCGCGTCACGATTTGGTTCAACGGCTCACCATCCAGCCCGGCGACCGCTTTTACAGGATCGAACACCGGCTCCATCAGGCTGCGGCCCTTGGCGACCACGCCAAGCGGTGCCTGCTGCCACATCACAACGGGCCGGCCTTCGCTATCCGCTGCCAAGGTAAATTCGCTATCTTCAGCCATCGCCACCTTTTCCGCCCGCGCGCGCAGCAGATGGACAAGATGCCGCTCCGCCGCCGCCAGCAATAATTTTCGGTCTAATGTCTTTACCCCTGCATCGACCAAAAATGCAAAGCCTTCGAGGCGGCCAATATCTTCATCATCCACCAGCACGCGGCTATCATCAGTAATTTCGACCGGCAGCAGTGCCGAATCGGATGCCGCGCCGCGCATGAGCTTCACCGTGCGGCGATCGACAAAACGCTGGCGAAGCGCGGAATGCAGCGCGTCTGACAGCTTACCCTCAACGGCGCGGGCACGCTGCGCCATCTCGGCTGGGTTTGCCGTCCAATCGCTGCGATGCGCAATATATGTCCAGCTGCGTGTCGCCGCTATACGCCCCGACAACGTGTCCACATCACCCTGCTTATTATCGAGCCGGGCAAGCTCCGCCGCGATTACCTTATGCGGTATCATGCCACACCGCGCGCCCTCATTCTGCCCCAGATATTGCCCCAAATACTGCCAAAGCGATGCGACGAAGCGGCTATGCGCTTCTGCACCCAGCTTGCGAAAATCAGGTAGCCGTGCAGCATCCCATAACCGCGCGATTGACCGCGGCCCGCGCAGCAGCCGGGTTACGTTCGGCATGTCGGAAAGCCGCTGTAATACTTCCAGATCGAGCGCCTGGGGCGCAGCGCGAAGGCCATCTTCGCACGGCCATTCCTGCAAATCGGCGATCAGCGTGGATAGCCGGTCATATCGCGGCTCCGCCTCTCGCCAATACAGCCAATCGAGAGGCGCGAAATTATGGTTTTCGATGCGTTCAACCTCTTCGGGTTCAAACTCAAATCCCTCGCCCGCCAGCACACCGAAGGTTCCATCGCGATGATGGCGCCCGGCGCGTCCGGCAATCTGCGCCATTTCCGCCACCGTCAACCGCCGCCTGCGTTTGCCGTCAAATTTGTGCAATGCTGCAAAGGCAACATGGCGCACGTCAAGGTTCAGACCCATGCCAATGGCATCGGTGGCGACGATATAATCCACCTCGCCTGCCTGAAACATATCGACCTGAGCATTGCGCGTTTTCGGCGATAGCGCACCCATAACGACGGCGCACCCGCCGCGCATCCGCCGCAGCATTTCCGCGACCGCGTAAACCTGCTCCACAGAAAAGGCGACGATGGCGGATCGTTTCGGCAGCCGCGACAGCTTTGTGGCACCGGCATAACTTAGCGTCGAAAAGCGCGGCCGGGTTGTAAGCTCCGCTTCAGGCAGAAGACGTTTGATCACGGGGCGGAGACTTTCCGATCCCAATATCATCGTCTCCTCTCGCCCGCGCGCATGCAGCAGGCGGTCCGTAAAGATATGGCCCCTTTCAGGATCAGCTGCCAATTGCGCTTCATCAATGGCGACAAAGGCGAAATCATTCTCGATGGGCATCGATTCTACCGTGCAGCAGTAATAGCGCGCGGTTGGCGGCTCTATTCTCTCCTCGCCGGTAATCAACGCGGCCTGCGCCTCGCCCTTTATCCGGACTATCTTTTCGTAAACTTCGCGCGCTAGCAGCCGCAGTGGAAATCCGATCATCCCGCTGGAATGTGCAGTCATTCGTTCGACCGCTAAATGCGTCTTTCCGGTATTGGTAGGCCCCAATATGGCGGTGAGGGCTGCGTCAGGAGCATTCATGGGTTTGGCCTATCAGCGGCATGGGCCGCGCACCACCCCGGACAGGGACAGCATAGGTAGCGATTATCCTTAACATTTTTCAAAAATCAACACTTGCATGTATTTCTAAACGGTGGCAGCAGTGCGCTCTGGGATCGGCAGTGTGTGCCGGGACCGATACTTACGCGTGTAATGTCCCTGCGCGGGGGAAAATTGGAGGAAGTTATTATGAAGAAAGCAAAATTTGCTTCGATGATCGCCGTAGCGGGTGGTCTTGCTCTTGCTACATCTGCTTGTGGCGGCGCACAGGAAGCTGCTGAAGAAGCAACCGAAGCTGCTGCAGACGCAACAGAAGCTGCTGCTGATGCAACAGAAGCTGCTGCTGAAGCCGGTACCGAAGCTGCATCTGAAGTTGCTGCTGGTGCATGTGCTGCTGCTGACGGCGCAGAAGCTGCTGCCGAAGGCGCAATGGATGCTGCTGATGCTGCTAAAGAAGGCGCATGCGCCGCTGCTGAATAATTTCAGCAAATCTATTTAAGGAAAGCTGGCGGTGGGCAACCATCGTCAGCTTTTTTTTCGCTATTTTTCCTAAGGCTAAACCGGATACCGAGAATTAATGTCAGATTCGCAACAGACCCTTGATCCCAAGCAAGCCGGCGCCATAGTTGTCGAGACGATCATGGCGATGATGCAGGAGGGCAACCCGCTGATGAAGCGCGTGCTGCCTGACGACAATATCGTGTATTGGGATCACTATCCGGTTGGTGACGCGCGCGATGCCAATACGAAATCGCGGTGGTATTATCACGTCCATGCCAATGGCCAGCGGGAAGCCGATGAACATGGCCATTTCCATCTGTTTTTGGACCAGAGCCAGCTGGATAGCCCGGATGGTGCATGGTCCGAGCCGAGCAGCACATCAACAAAGCGTGCCAACGTGGTGCATGTCGCAGCCCTCTCGATAGATCTGCAGGGTATCCCGCGCAAATGGATGGTCACCAATCGATGGATCACCGATGAATGGCTGTATCCTGCGGAAAAGATAATTCCTGCACTGCCCCGGTTTAATGTCGATCAGACAAAACAGGATGCGACGGCCAATCGGTTTCTTACCGCGATGGTGGCGATGTATCGCAGCGAAATTGCGCTATTGCTGCAACAACGCGATCGTCGTTTTGCAGAAATGGGCGCATCGCCGGAAAACCGCGAGCCTTTTCAAAAAGGCAATGAAGTCATGGCCGAAATAGCGATTGATCTTGACGAGAAGCTGGCGTCGCTCGGTATCGAATAGCAGCGCCAGCTGTGGGTTAGATATTGCTAGCAGACGCCGTCAGAACGCCGCAGACAATCCGTGCGCCCGCGTTGCCCGAAGGATCGGTGGTCATGTCATCCGCCTCGGCATGCACAATGAAAGCCGCGCCATCATCATCCAGCAGCTTCGACATGTTCGACGCGGAATTATCAGGCAATTCAATCACCTGCTTCACGCCCCCATCGGCTTCAACGACCAGGTTCGGCAAATCACCGGCATGTGCGCCTTGCGGATTTTCACGGCCATGATCTTTTCCCGTAGGGTTCCAATGGCCGCCAGCCGTTTTGAAATCAGGCGCATCGCATTTGCCGGTTTCGTGAAAATGCATGGCGTAAGTTCCTGCGGCCATATCGGTTAATGCCAGACTGACATTCCCGCCATCGCCTATCGACACCATTACAGTGCCAACGCTCACGCCATCAGTCGACATCAAATCGGCGCTGTAGATCTGTGATACTTCCGCCATATCAATATCAGATGACTGGCCTGTTGGCTGTTCTGCCGACTGGGCTGCATCGCCCATGCCTTCATCGGGCGCGGTGTCCTGATCCGAACCGCACGCGGCAAGCAAACAGGAAAGAGCGAGCATCGATATTGTTTTTTTCATGAACGCAGGAATAAACCTCTCGCGCCAATTTATCAACCGACGTGTCTGGCAATCCTGCTATGCCCAATCAGCAGCCTTTATCCCTTGCGCATACAGCAACGCTGTAAGGTCGCTATGCTGAATCACGAAATTTGAAGCAGCCGCAGCCTTTGGTTTGGCATGGTAGGCCGCGCCCATCCCGCCGCCTTCGATAGCAGCGGCAATCATCAGAATATCGTTGGCTCCGTCGCCCACCGCCACTATCGCGGCAGGATGCACGCCCGTGTCGCTGCGCCGCGCAGCCAACAGCGCGCGCTTGGCCTCGGCATCGACGATATCGCCTTCTACCTTGCCGGTTAGCTTCCCGTCCGCAATGCCCAGCATATTGGCGCGCGCTTCGGCAAAGCCGAGCCGCGCTGCAACGTCATTGGCGAATTGAACGAAGCCGCCTGATACCAGTAATGTATGCGCACCCCACCCCGTCATCGTCTGGACCAGTTGCTGCGCACCAGGCATGGGCCGAACCCTTTCGGACAGGCAGAGGGCAATCATCGCTTCATCGAGCCCTTTGAGCAACAGCACCCGCGCGCGCAAAGCTTCTGCAAAATCCAGCTCGCCGCGCATGGCACGTTCGGTCACTTCGGCTATCTGCGGCTTTATTCCCGCATAATCCGCCAGCTCGTCAATGCATTCCACGGTGATCATCGTGCTGTCCATATCCGATACCAGCAGCATTTTGCGCCGGTTGGCAGCAGGCTGAACGCAGATGTCATAGCGGTCTTGCAAATCCGCCAGCACTGCGCGCGCCTGTTCGACGTCGCCCGAGAAGCGCAGGTCCACCGCCTTCGCATCGTCAACGCTGTCTGCCGCCCCTACTTCGCAGCCTGCACTGCGCAGCATATCACGGGCCGCCGAAATATCTCCCGCAGTGACTGCATCTGCTGCTATCAAGGTGGCGATATTTGCTAGGGCTGTGGACATGACGAATCCTGACAAGAAAAAAGCTGTGGCGCTTATTGCTGGTCCCACCGCGAGCGGCAAGACCGCAATGGCGCTGGAGCTGGCAAAGCGCACTGATTGCGTCATCATCAACGCAGATAGCGCGCAGGTTTACGCCGATCTTCCCATCCTCAGCGCGCAGCCGACCCGCGCGGAGATGGACAGCGCAGCGCACCGGCTGTTTGGCTATATCGATGGCGGCGACCCCTGCTCTGCCGCCCGCTGGGCGCATGATGCGCGCGCGGAGATTTCAGCGGCCCATGCAGACGCGCGTCTGCCCGTGCTGGTGGGCGGAACCGGGCTGTATATCCGCACGCTGATTGACGGTATCGCGCCGATGCCGCCAATTGAGGACGCCGTGCGTGCGCGCGTCAGAGCATTATCCACACCGCAGGCGTGGGAGGCATTGCTGGCCGAAGACGCGGGGGTTGCCGCCGATCTGCACCCCAATGATGACAGCCGGGTAAAACGCGCGTTGGAGGTAATCCGGTCCACGGGGCGCAGCATTGCCGATTGGCGGCGTAAGAAAACAGGCGGCATTGGCGGAGACATCAACTTGCGCCCCCTGCTGCTCCTGCCCCCGCGCGAATGGCTGTATGAAAGATGTGACCGCCGCTTTGTGGAGATGATGGACGGCGGCGCTGTGGACGAGGTTAAGGCGACGATAGCGCGCGGCTTGTCCCACAACAGCCCTGTGATGCGCGCGATTGGCGTGCCTGAAATATCAGCCATGCTGCGCGGCGAGATTACGCGAGACGAGGCAATAACGTTCGGCCAGACTGCTACGCGGCAATATGCCAAACGGCAATTTACATGGTTCCGCAATCAATCGCCCAAAGATTGGCCGCGCAACGAGTGTAATAATAGTCAAGACTTGGACGCCTTTATTGAAATAATATTACAACAAAAGATATTGACAGGTTAGTTTATATCATTTAGTGCGCGCTCACTTGTGCTGACGGCATAGCATCTGCATAGCCGCAGCCACCATGCCCGATCGGCACAGGCCCAACATCTTAAAGCAAACAAACGGATTGATCAGTGAAGCAGAAATCTGGCGCAGAAATCTTGGTAGAATCGCTTATTGCACAGGGCGTGGAGGTCGTCTTCGGCTACCCCGGCGGCGCCGTGCTACCAATTTATGATGTATTGTTCGACAATCCCGCCATCCGCCATGTTCTGGTGCGACATGAAGCGGGGGCAGCGCATGCCGCAGAGGGCTATGCGCGCGCGACCGGCAAGCCCGGCGTGGTGCTCGTCACCTCCGGCCCCGGCGCAACGAATGCAGTGACAGGTATAGCCGATGCTTTCATGGATTCGATTCCCATGGTTGTCATCACCGGGCAAGTTGCGACCAACCTGATCGGCAGCGATGCATTTCAGGAAGCGGATACCGTCGGCATTACGCGGCATTGTTCCAAGCATAACTATCTCGTCAAATCACCGGGCGCGCTCAAATCGGTTATTTCCGAGGCGTTTGATCTTGCCACGAAAGGCCGTCCCGGCCCTGTCGTTGTCGACATCCCTAAAAATGTGCAGGTCGCGCATGCGCACGAAATGGATCCGAAGCGTGACAGATATAAGCCAGCGGGCAAAGCCGATTTCGGGCAGATTACCGAAGCTGCAGAAATGCTGGCCAAAGCAAAAGCGCCAATCCTGTATACCGGCGGCGGCATTATCAATTCGGGGCCAGCGGCGAGCGCGGCATTGCGCGAACTTGCCGAGCTTACCGGCGCGCCGGTGACGTCCACGCTGATGGGGCTGGGTGCGTTTCCTGCATCGAGCGATCAGTGGCTTGGCATGCTGGGTATGCATGGCACATATGAAGCGAATATGGCGATGAACCAATGCGATCTGATGGTATGCCTCGGCGCGCGGTTTGATGATCGCGTTACGGGCGCGCTGGACAAATTCTCGCCCAATAGCAAGAAGATACATATCGATATTGACCGCAGTTCTATCAACAAGGTTATCCCGGTTGATCTGGGTATTGTCGCCGATGTTGGCCAGGCGACGAAGCAGATGGTCGATATCTGGAAATCGCGCAAGATCACGCCGCAACCTATGGACGAATGGTGGGCGCGGATAGCCGGATGGCGCGCCGTGAACTGTCTGGATTTTGAGGAGAAGACAGACGAAATCATGCCGCAGAAAGCAGTGCAGCGTTTGTGGGAAATGACCAAGGATCGCGATCCCATTATTACCACAGAGGTCGTCCAGCATCAGATGTGGGCAGCGCAGCATTATCATTTCGAAAATCCGAATAAATGGCTGACCAGCGGCGGCCTCGGCACGATGGGATATGGCTTGCCCGCCGCAATTGGCGCGCAGATGGGTGATCCCGACGCGCTTGTTATCGACATCGCCGGCGAGGCATCAATCCAGATGAATATTCAGGAACTGGGCACCGCGATACAATATCGCCTGCCGGTGAAGATTTTCATCCTGAACAATGAATGGATGGGCATGGTTCGCCAGTGGCAGGAACTGACCTATGAAG
>ENA-ORXM01001575-ORXM01001575.1-marine-metagenome-genome-assembly--contig:-NODE-1575-length-31242-cov-3.745580_pt1 | contig 31242 bp, 19 predicted proteins | sample MGYA00237867_ERZ511480 | MGnify/ENA primary metagenome ERZ511480 (study PRJEB26309, sample SAMN06266103) | marine metagenome | isolation source: Algal blade | place: United Kingdom:Sidmouth, United... | reverse complement strand
TTTTAAATTGTCTATGAAAAAACGGGAGCGATTCATAACCACAAGAAAATGCAATTTGAGAAACTGAGTCATGAGTGTCAAGAAGCATTCTTGCCGAGATATTTATGCGAAATTCATTTAGAAAAGTAAAGAAAGGACGCCCCATCATTTTGGTGAAAAACCTAGAAAATGATTGCTCTGACATATTGACTAAATCTGCCACTTCTTTAAGGTAAATTTTGCGATTATAGTTCAATCCTACAAAATCATGAATTTGAGCCATACGACTACCATACTCAGAAGGTAGGTCTTCCGTAAAACTAGCTCCGGACAGCGTTTTATAACTACAACTGGATAATTTCACTAAAATGGTAAGTAATTCAATGTATAGGTCATGAGCTTCTAGTTCCGGACATTTTTTTAAACGCGACAAAAGAGGAGCGGTTTCTTCTTTATTGAATAAGAGCCCTCTAGAAGAGGTCCTGAGCATGTGAAATAAAGAAGCTAGTTCTGGTACTTTAGGGAAGATACCAATATTCCATTGAATCACAATGGATTTTGATAGCCCTTCTTGGTTAGTGTTGTTTTTCCAACAATGTGGAAGATTTGAACGTAACAAAACCAATTCGCCCGGTTGGTAGGGCCCTACATAATCACCCACGAATTTAGTTCCCACGCTTTCTTCAATATAAGTAAGCTCATGTTGAGGATGAAAATGCCAAGGTGTTTCAAAATCTTTTTTAGAATGGTAAAAGCTTGTAATCGTACGTTGCTCGTCTAAGTGTATGGGCTCTAATACAGGTTTCATTCTAATACTAAGTTGAAAAATAAGAATCTTAGGTAATAATTTATTTTGTTCTAAAATACGATAAAATTGACATAAGGGAACAGAATAAGGTACTTATTTGTTAAAAAAGGTTACTGATAGTGATTTTGAAATATTGATTTTTGTATTTCCACAGAAAGTCTATCCTATAATACATATCGCTTATATGAAAAAAAGTGAATTTCCAGATCCGTTCGAAAAAACAAGAGAAGCAAAAGGTTACGGAGAAATGAACGATCAAGATGATCCGGTAACTATGCTTTTGCGTCATAAAGACGTTCGTAAAACAGCGCATAATTATAAAACTTTTCAGTCTGGTGCAGCTCCGGGACGTATAGTTATTCCTTCAGAGGTAAATATTCGTGATACGCGTCAAATTCCTTTTGAAGTAGATCCTCCAGTTCATAAAGAGTATAGGTCAATAGTAGAGCCCTGGTTTAAAAGACCGCTACAACCGGAGTATCAAGAGAAATTAGCAAAACAAATAGCGAACATAATAGAAGAAGTACTTCAGGAAGATTCAGTTGAAGTAGTAACGGGTTTGGCGCTTAAGTTACAGTCTAGAGCACTAACGTTATTGTTAAACACTCCTTTTGATGAATCTGAAAAGTGGATTTCCTGGGGAACCCACGTCTTTAGAAGTGAAGGTGAAGCTCTTGATGGGGACAAGGCGAATATCCTATATGATTATATAGATGCACAAATAGACCGTGCAGCCAAAAGCCCAACGGACGATATGTACTCCGTGCTTTTGGACTCTGAATTTGAAGGTAGAAAGTTAACCAAAGAAGAAGTAAAAGGTGTCATGGTACTGACTTTTGCAGGAGGAAGAGATACGGTAATAAATGCGGTTACAAATGCCATAGCGTATTTGGCGGAAAACCCCGAGTCTTTGGAGCGCTTGCGTAATGAACCAGAAATTACAGGAAAGACCGTAGAAGAGATGATTCGGTATTTTTCTCCGCTTACCCAAATGGGGCGTGTAGTTACAGAAGATACTTTTGTTTGTGAGCATGCTGCCAAGGCAGATACTAGGGTATCCTTATGTTGGGCCTCTGCCAATAGGGATGCCGCTGTTTTTGAAAATCCTAATGAGATTGTAATGGATCGTAAAATTAACCCGCATGTTGGTTTTGGTTTTAGTCACCATAACTGTTTGGGTGCTACTCATGCAAGACAGATCATGAAAATATTACTTCAGACTTTAGCTGAAAAAATAGGCTCGTTTGAAATACTCGATTACGAAGAAAATATAGAAGATTTACATCACTTTAAACGTAAAGTGGGTTTCCACAGTATTAATATGAAATTCAATCCTTTAACAAAATAGAAGCCATGGCAAAAATCACTTTTATAACCAACGACGAAGAAACTATAACATTAGAAGGTACATCCGGTTCTGTAATGGCATTGGCTGTAGATAATGGTGTGCCCGGAATTGATGGCGATTGTGGGGGAGTTTGCTCTTGTGCTACTTGCCACGTTCATGTAGCTCCAGAAGACATGGAGAAAACAGGAAGTGCAAGCGAAATTGAGACAGATATGCTAGAGTTGGATGATAATGCGGATGAATATAGCCGTTTATGCTGCCAAATAGAAATTACCGATGCTATTGATGGTGTTGTGTTGAAAGTCGCCAAATAAAACATAATGTCCGAAAGTACAATAAACAATGAAAATTGTGTAGTAATAGGTGCCAGCCATGCAGGAGTGAATTTTGCATTTGCCTTGCGCAGAGAAGGCTGGGAGGGTACAATTACAATGATAGATGTTGATCCTACTTTACCTTACCACAGACCTCCATTGTCAAAAGCGTATTTGACCAGTGCAGATAGCATTGAGAAAAACCTGCTGAAGTCAGAAGAGAGTTATGTAAAAGAGAATATAAATCTTAAACTGGGTGTTTGGGTAGACGCTATTGACCGTGAAAATAAGAAGGTTGTTTTAGCTGATGGAACATCGCTAGGATATGATAAACTTGTAATTGCCACAGGAGCACGTCCTATAATGCCACCAATTCCAGGGTTGGATACAGCAAATAATCTGTTCCCTTTACGATCGGCTGCAGATGTAGCTAATATCCGAAACACCGTTACAGCTAACGAAGGTCTTAGAGTGGTCGTTATTGGTGGAGGCTATATTGGTTTAGAAACTGCTGCATCACTAAAAAAATTAGGTGCGGATGTAACGGTTCTAGAGCGGGAGTCTCGTATACTTGCCAGAGTTACGGCACCGGAAATGTCCGAATTTTTTCAAAAATTTCATGCCGATAATGGTGTTGCCGTCCTCACCGAAAAGAACGTGGTTTCCATAGAATATAACGGAGAAAGTAATACTGTCATATGTTCGGATGAAACCCGATATGAAGCTGATATGGTTATAGTTGGCGTTGGTATTCATGTGAATAAAGAATTAGCTGAAAAGGCAGGTTTGACCATAGAGAACGGCATTTTGGTTAATGAGAAATCTCAAACTAGCGATGAAAATATTTATGCTATTGGGGATTGTACTTTTCATCATAATCCACATTATAACAGGCACATTCGTTTAGAATCCGTACAAAATGCGGTAGATCAAGCAAAGATTGCCGCTGCGGCCATAAATGGTAAAGATTGCGCATATGATGCATTACCCTGGTTTTGGTCTGATCAGTATGATGTAAAATTACAGATGGTGGGGCTTTCTCAAGGCTATGATGAAGTGCTGGTCAGGAAAGAAGCTGATAAAGAAAACTGTTTTTCCGTATGGTATTTTAAAGGTGATACACTTTTAGCTGTTGATGCAGTAAACAATGCAAAATCCTATGTCTACGGAACAAAATTTATAAAAGGCGGAGAGAAGTTGGATAAATCTAAGTTGAGCGACCCTATGGCGGAGTTCAAACCAGCTAATCTAATCGCTCAATAACAATATATAAAAGCACAAATAATGTCAATTCAATCAAAAAGTGCAGTAGCAAAAGGTGACGGTACTTTTATCATTACTCACGTAACCGTTGCAGAACCAAAGGCGGACGAGCTACTTGTAAAAATAAAAGCTGCCGGTCTTTGTCATACAGATTATGATTCTCTTACTTGGGGCAAGCCTATTGTAATGGGGCACGAAGGCGCAGGAATTATTGAAAAAGTAGGTACGGATATAAAAGGTCTAAAAGTGGGTGACCAAGTTCTTTTGAATTGGGCAACCCCTTGTTTGCAGTGCTTTCAATGTCAAGAAGGAAATCAGCATATATGTGAAAACAATTCCCCGGTTGTCGCTGGTGGAAATGGGCATACTCCTGGTCATGCGCATTTGGAAGGTAGCCAATGGGAAGGTAAACCAATTGAACGTTCTTTTAATCTAGGTACGCTAAGCGAATACGCTTTGGTAAAAGAATCTGCCGTAGTTAAGGTAGAAGAGGAAAATTTAAATTTCTCTGCTGCTAGTATTATCAGTTGTGGCGTAATGACAGGCTATGGTTCGGTAGTGAATTCAGCAAAATTAGCTGCTGGTAGTTCTGCTGTAATTTTGGGATGTGGAGGCGTTGGACTCAATGTTATAAATGCCTGTGAAATTTCTGGAGCCGGTAAAATTATTGCTGTAGACATCAATCCTAATAAACTAGAGCTGGCCAAGCAATTTGGTGCTACAGATGTTATTCTTGCCGATAAGGCGGATAAGGGATTGGCAAACGTTGCAGAGCAGGTAAAAACTATGCTTGGGGGTAGAGGGGCAGATTATGCTTTTGAGTGTACCGCTATTCCTGCATTGGGAGCTGCTCCATTAGCAATGATTCGCAATGCAGGTACAGCCGTTCAGGTAAGTGGTATTGAGGAAGATATTACGATAGATATGCGTCTTTTTGAATGGGATAAAATTTACATCAATCCGCTGTATGGTAAATGCCGACCACAAATCGATTTTCCAAAACTAGTACGATTGTACAAAAAAGGAGATTTGAAATTAGACGAAATGATTACCAAAGAATACAAACTAGACGATTTACAATTGGCCTTAGATGATATGTTGGCCGGTAAAAATGCAAAAGGGGTAATAGTTTTTGATTAAATAAACATGTTCAGAACCACCGAAATTTCAGATGCCGCATACGAGAGTGCAAACCTTAGGTTCATAACCGTAAAGACCAATAAACTAAAGGGAAGAGGAGATATTTGTGTATTTGTTCCACCAATGGCAAATCTAGAAGATTTACCGCTTGTTATTTTGTTACACGGTGTTTATGGCAGTGCCTGGGTGTGGTCTCAAAAGGCGGGGGTTCATATTTCTGCCCTTGAGATGATGGAGAGCGGGGAAATTCCGCCGATGGTGATAGCTATGCCTTCAGACGGACTTTGGGGAGATGGTTCCGGTTATCTTCCGCATAATCAAAAAGATTTTGAAAGTTGGATTGTTGATGATGTACCTAATGCCGTAATAGAGAATATTCCATCCGTTAGTAAAAAATCAGAACTGTTTATATCCGGATTGTCCATGGGTGGTTTTGGTGCTTTACGTTTAGGCGTGAAATATCATAATCTATTTAAAGCAATTTCTGGTCACTCGTCCATTACAGATGTAGAGCAGATGGTCCTTTTTGTAGAAGAATCCTTGGATAATTATAAGCAGGAAGATGCTTGGGAAAATTCCGTTTGGGGATTAATAAAAAGGAATAAGAATCATTTACCACACTTGCGTTTTGATTGTGGTAGCGAAGATCAGCTTATAGCATATAACCGGAAGCTTCACGAGCAGTTAGAGGAGCATGAAATTCCTCACATTTATGAGGAGTTTAATGGAGCTCATGAATGGACGTACTGGAGCGAACATGTCAAAGATACATTACGCTTTTTTGCTTCTCACAGTTAAACCGTTTGTGACTTGGTATATATAAGGCTTACATAAATAATCAACCATAAATTAAATAATCAATAACCATGCAATTAGTAAAAGATTTGGCGGACCGCCACGAATTGATTTCGGACCTTTTTAAGCAGCCAAAATCTCCAGAGGAATGGGAACAATATAAATTGAGTGATGAGCAAGTAGCCCATTTTCATGAGCATGGTTATGTCTCTGGAATAAAATTGTTGGATGAAAGCCAGATTAATGTTCTCCGAAAAGAATTGGAAGAAATACGTGACCCGAAACATCCGGCACACGAGCTTTTTTATGAATTTCATGGGAATCAATCTTCAGACCCTAATACCGTGCTTTTCCATTCCTTAGGTCATTGGCGCATTACTGAAGGATTTCATGATATATTATGGAATCCAGCTTTTACCATGGCAGCAAGTCAATTATTAGGTAACAATAATGTTCGATTTTGGCATGACCAATTGTTCTGTAAACCCTCAAATCATGGAGGCGTAGTAGCTTGGCATCAAGATTATTCATTTTGGATTAGAACAGTGCCCATGCAACATTTAACCTGTTGGACAGGTTTGGATGATGCCACTACAGAAAATGGTTGTCTGTATTATGTGCCTGGAAGTCATAAATGGGGACTCCTACAAAAGCCGGAACTTGCAGGTAAAATGGAAGGACTTATGGAATTTATGACCGATGAACAAAAGGCGAATTTTAATCCCGTACCTATTGAGCTTAAAAAGGGGTATGGTTCTTTTCACCATCCTTTAATGATCCATGGTTCTTATGAGAATAAGTCAGAATTTAGTAGACGTGCTTTTGTTTTAAATGTATTTTCGGACGGAACGTTAAGTGATACTGATGGAGAGATGCTTAGAGGTACGCCTATTCAGGTTCCTAAGGGTAATAAAATGGACGGTAAATTTTTCCCTCTTCTTTTTGACCGGAAATAAAATTTATGAAGTAGTACACTGCCTCTTTTAAAGAGGCAGTATTGTTTTGTAATCGTACTGTTCTGGTTCTTATACCTGTTATTGAGAAGATGAAATAGTAAGAAGTGAGAATCTGTCAACACTATTATTTAGTATCTTTCCCATCGAAAAAAAAATATCCATCCTAAAAAACAAGAAAGGTATGAAGCATTTTCTCTGTTCGATTTTGGCAGTAACTTGTTTGGTTCTGACCAGTTGTAAAAACAATGAAAAAAAAGTAGAAGAAAAGGCCGATAGGCCAAATGTTTTGTTCATTCTAGCGGATGATTATGGGTACCATGATTTAAGTGTAAGTGGCAGTAAATTTTACGAAACCCCAAATATTGATAGGATAGCCAATGAGGGAATGAATTTTACCAATGGGTATGCAGCCAGTAGGGTCTGTAGTCCTTCTAGGGCCAGTATTATGTTAGGTACATTCACGGCAAGGCACGGAATTACAGATTGGATTGGAGCAAAAGTAGGCGAGGACTGGCGGAAAGTTGGTCGTTTTAATAAGTTACTTCCCCCAGAATACGAACATAATCTTCCAGCAGCGGCTACAACTTTACCCGAAGCTATGAAAGCAGCTGGTTATAAAACCTTTTTTGCCGGAAAATGGCATTTAGGGGAAAAAGGCTCATGGCCCGAAGACCATGGTTTTGATATTAATAAAGGAGGGTGGGATGCTGGTAGCCCCAATGGAGGCTATTTTGCACCTTATACTAATCCCAACCTGGAGAATCATGAAGATGGTGAAAACCTAACGATGCGTCTAGCGGAAGAAACCGTAAATTTTCTGAAAGAGAATAATCCTGAGAAAACGGGTCAGCCTGTCTTTGCCTATCTTTCTTTTTATGCAGTTCACGGACCTATTCAGACTACCAAAGTCAAATGGGCCAAGTATCAGAAAAAGGCAGAGAAAAACGGAATTGCGGACAGAGGCTATAAGATGGCAAAATTTCTCCCGATACGCCAAGTGCAGGATAATCCCGTTTATGCTGGTTTGGTAGAAACTATGGATGATGCTGTGGGTAGAGTTTTGCAAACACTAGATTCTTTGGGGCTCGATAAAAATACATTGGTAGTTTTTACGTCTGATAATGGTGGTGTTTCTGCCGGTGATTCTTTTTCTACTTCAAACCTTCCGTTAAGAGGAGGTAAGGGATATCAATTTGAAGGAGGTATCCGTGAGCCATATTTCATCAAAGCGCCATGGTTGGTAAGAGCAGGAGCATCTACTTCAGAACCCGTAACCGGAGCCGATTTTTATCCAACAATTCTTGATATAGCCGGTATTGATTTAAAACCGGAACAACATTTAGATGGAAAAAGTCTATTACCAATTCTTAAGGGAGGAAATTTTGAAGAGCGTCCGTTGTTTTGGCATTATCCACATTATGGTAACCAAGGAGGAGAACCATCTTCGGTTATTAGAAAAGGGGATTGGAAATTGATTCATTACTATGAGGATGATAGGGAAGAGCTTTATAATTTAAAAGATGATTTAGAGGAGTTGAACAATGTTGCATCGGAACATACAGATTTGCAAAAACAACTGAGCGAACAACTGTTTGCTTATTTAGATGAAGTTGGGGCTAGATATCCATCAAAAGACCCAGAGTATAGTTTACAAAAAGAGGAGGCATACCTCAAGAAGATTGTAGATAAGAAACTACCATCCCTAGAGAAAGAGAGACTCAACTTTTTGTCTCCTGATTTTGATCCTAAAAATGATTGGTGGGGGAGTAATGTGACTGTGGATTGAAGCTGTCTAAAAAGAAGGTGTAAAGACTTTAAATAGAGTGTTTTAGAAAAAGAGGGCGATTTTCGTCCTCTTTTTGTGTTTCATAAACAATTGATTCAGTTTTTAACATAAGTTTTAGATATAATAAATGTTAATATTTGTAAAACATATGTTCAAAAGTTAAAATAATGTCAGCATATGTTAATCCTAGCCTATAAGTGGTACTTGTCTAGTAGTAGATTTAAAAAGTGCAAATTTTAGGGATAATCTCAGTGCTAAAATTCCAGCGACATTCTAATATTTTTCTTTCAATATAAAGATATTCAATCATTTAATTTCATTTTTAAATAATTGAATTTCAATAATTTATAATATAAATACAGCTTTTGAAAGTAGATGCAAATTTTATAATCACAAAGTTTTTTTCTTAAAATATAATCGCTTAAAAATTGAGAGTTTACATAGTTATCTCGCTTTTGTCTAGGAAAACTTCAGTAATTCATGTTAAGATATTAATAATTTTAGCACTGTATTAGTAAGGTATTCTCAATAATTATGATAAAAAAATGCTAACTTTATTTTAAGAAAGATTTAAGAATAAACCACTTTTTGATTAACTAAATAGCCAAATAATTAAACTAAACTCTTAAATTAAATCGGACCATTATGAAAAAAGAATTCAATGAATTATTAAGGAAATGTTTCGTTTCGGGACTTTTTCTTATTCTTATGGGAATACAATATTCCCATGCTCAACAAACTATTACAGGTACTATAATTGACGAAAATAACCAGCCTATACCCGGGGCAAATATTGTAGTTAAAGGAACTACAAACGGAACGCAGTCAGATTTTGACGGTAATTTCAGTATAACCGCCTCTCCAAACGATGTTTTATCTATTTCATATTTAGGTTATGCTGCGGAAACTATTACAGTTGGTAGCCAATCTGCTATAACAATTACATTACGGGAAGATGCTAGCCTGTTGGAAGAGGTTGTTGTTATAGGGTATGGTACTGCTAAAAAAAGTGATGTAACAGGGGCTGTCGCACAGGTAACGGCAAAATCTTTTGAGGATCAACCGCTTACTAGGGTTCAAGATGCACTACAGGGTAGAGCAGCAGGTGTTACCGTAGCTGGTTCGGGACAACCGGGTGCTCCAACAAAGGTAAGAATTAGAGGTGTAAATTCTATTACAGGTAATAATGACCCTTTGGTTGTTATCGACGGAGTTTTTGGTGGTGATTTAAGTACGATTAACCCAAACAACATTCAATCTATGGAGGTCTTAAAAGATGCTTCGGCACTTGCTATTTATGGATCAAGGGGTTCCAATGGTGTAATTTTGGTTACAACTAAAAAGGGATCTGGTAAAGCGAAAGTATCGATTGATCACTTTGTATCCTTTAGCACTGTAGAAAAAAGGTTAACAACATTAAGTTCTGCACAGTTCGCACAGCTCGAAAACGATGACTTTATAGCCGACCCGGTCAATGACCCTGCCGATGTGCCTTATTCTTCAGGACAAATTGCGGCTTTTGAGGCTAACCCGATTAAATATCAGGATTTACTATTTCAGACTGGAGTCACCAATAACACCCAACTATCAATATCCGGGGCTAGTGATAATGGCTTACGTTATTTTCTTTCAGGTAATTATATAGACCAAACAGGTACACAAATAACCTCAAAATATAATCGATACTCTTTTAGGTCAAACTTAAGTAAAGAATTCAACGATAGATTTAGTCTTGCAGCAAATATAACAGCTAGTAGAGAGATCACTAAGAATGATCAAGATGCTTTTAGCAGTGGAGATGGGAGCGGAATTTTAAGATCTATTACATGGGACCCAACAGCTCCAGTACGTGACGCTAATGGTGATTATATATTAAGATCGCCTAGAGAGGTTGCCAATAATAATTATAACCCGATCAGACGTTTAGAATTGAGTGATCACGAATTGACTTCCGATCGTTTAAATTTCACCTTAAATGGCAAGTACAAGTTTACCGATAATTTCAGCTATACTTTAATTGGAGCCGTATCAACCGTTCATGATAATACGGAATCGTATCGTGTGGAAGGTGATTTTGAAGCAACTGGATTTTTGAATATTGGTTATAGAAATTTCAGAAACACATCACATCAGATAAGTAACATTTTAAACTGGAATAAGGAATTCGGTAAAAATAGTTTGGATATTACTGGGGTTTATGAATTTCAAGGAGCTCGTGGGCTAACCAATGGCTACAATGTTTCAGATTTAAATGTACCAACACTTTATTTGGCAGATGAGAGTAATTCTGAGGACTTCTTCAATTCCGGTAATCAATCAGCTATTGAATCCTACTTGGGTCGTCTGCAATATAATTATGATGGATTTGTTTATTTAACAGGTTCTATGAGGGTGGATGAGTCTTCTAGGTTTTCCGATGGAAATAGAACTGGTTATTTCCCCTCTGGAGCCATAGCCTTGAACTTTGAGAATAAATCTTTCATACAGGATAGTGGTACTTTCTCCGCGTTAAAGCTTAGAGCAGGTTGGGGTAAAGTTGGTAATCAGAACATAAATGCCTCGGCTAGATTTTCACAGAACAGTGGTACTGGGCTTTATACTTTTGATGGCGTTACATCAAATACGGGCGAAATTCAGGTTCAAGAGGGCAACCCTGATTTAACCTGGGAGACCACAACACAAACCAATGTTGGATTAGATTTCGGTTTTTTTAATAACCGCTTATCAGGTTCTATTGATTGGTTTAATAAGGATACCGAAGACTTGTTGCTACAAACCATTATACCTGGCACATCTATTAGAAATTTTATCAATGCCGGTGAAGTTAACAATACGGGTATTGATCTTTCTTTATCAGCTGCTATCGTGCAAACAGATAATTTTAGTTGGGACGCTACATTCGCTCTTTCAAAGCTTAAAAATGAAGTAACGAGCTTGTATGATGATAATGAATTTATAGTAGGTAATGCCGCTGGTATTGGTGGAGGTGGTATTAGACTTAATGTAATTAAAGTTGGTGAGCCGTTAGGCACCTTCTGGGGGTACGAATATCAAGGAACCTGGAAAACCACAGATAACATTCCAGTAGATGGCGACGGTAACCCGTTATTCCAACCGGGTGATCAGAAATTCGCTTTAGATGAAAACAACGAATTAGAATTTAGAACAATAGGCAGTGGTCTTCCAGATGTAACTTTTGGATTCAACAATACCTTTAGATATAAGAATTGGGACTTGAATATGTTCTGGAACGGGTCATTCGGCTTTGAAGTTTACAATCAAGTAACTGGTACAATTACCGGAAATGGTGGTAATAGAAGTAACCTCTCTCCAACAGTTTATGATAGTTGGACTGAAGCGAACGAAACCGATATACCTAAAAGATTTACTGCAAATACATTAAATACTTCACGCTGGGTTGAAAAAGGTGATTTTGTAAGATTAAGTAATCTTAAACTAGGGTACACCTTTGATGATGATGTTATAAAAGGGGTGAGTAACCTTCAATTATATATAAGTGCTTCAAACTTAGTATTGATTACTGATTATAGCGGTTATGATCCAGAAGTATCCTCTCAGGTAAGAACATATACTGGTGAGACTGCTAATGCAGATGCCGGTGCGGGTATCGATGTGGGTGCAATGCCAAACCCTAGAACGGGGACTTTAGGTATAAAGTTGACATTTTAATAATTTAAGAATAGTAGTTATCTTATTTAAAAAAAATAAACATGAAAACAATAAATAATAAAGTAAGTGTAAAAAGGACATCGCTGTTTGCTTTGTGCTTTCTATGTGTCCTAGGCTTAGTTGTTCAAGGTTGTGCAGATTTGGATCCGGACTTAAGTGAATTCGATACCCCACCTGAATCCTTCGCAAGTTTAGATGATATGGATAAAGGCATCGGTGGTGTATATAGCCAAGTTACATTGGCTGCGCGTATGACAACTTTTTATGCTCCGGCATGGGCTGGCGATGATATGACAACACACCGCGCTTTGAATAAAGCTGATTTTAGAGAGTTTGATCAAAGAACAGTTTTATCTTCTAATAATAGATTATTGCGTAATTGGAATGCAATCTACGATGCAGTAAATGCCATTAACGGTGTATTGGATCGCTCTCAAGGTTTAATTGGATTGGATAATATAGATCAAGAGGTATTGGAGCGCCAAATTGGGGAAGCTTATTTCTTAAGAGGTCTTTTGTTTTATCAGTTAGCACGAGTCCATGGTAGAATTCCATTACCATTGACTAAGTTTCCTGATCCTGATATTTCAAGATCTTCTCTAACCGAGGTGTACAGTCAAATTGAATTAGATTTTCAAGCTGCTGTTGAAAGATTACCTGATATGTACCCCGGAGTACTGTCTGGTGCACCTAGACCTAATAAAGGTTCGGCAAAGGCTTTTTTAGCACGATTGTATATGGATTGGGCTGGTTTTCCTAATAATGATACCAGTAAGTATGCTTTAGCAGCCAGTACCGCAAAGGATGTTATTGACAATGCCGGTTCTTATGGATTTGGTTTGGTTGATGATTTAGAAACATTATGGACAGTAGCTGGGCGTTTTAGTCCAGAGTCGTTATTTACGATAGTGTATTGTAAAGGTTGTCCGAACAATAGTCTTGCCAATAGAAAATTTTCGAGATTGGGCTTACCGGCCGATTTAGGGGGGTGGAACGAGACATTCGCGGAAATCAAGTTTTTCGAAGATTTTCCTGAAGGACCAAGAAAAGAAGCTACCTATAGAACAGATTTGGATTGGACACAATTTGACGCGCAGAAAAGCCCGGTTTTCAAAAAGATCACAGGACCTGAAGGAGATTTAAATCCTGGCGATTTCTTAACCATAAGAAACGACTTTTTAATGCGCTACGCTGAGATTTTATTGATTTACGCAGAAGCATCTGGACTTTCAGGCAATGTAACCCCAGAAGCTTGGGAGGCTATGAATAAAATTAGACGTAGAGCTGCGGGCTTACCTTATGCAACTCCAGATCCTAGTGTAGACCTTTCTACAGGGGATATTGCCGATTTGGCATTTACGGAAAGTAAATGGGAATTTGCTGGGGAATATAAGAGATGGTTCGACTTAATGCGAAGAGAAAAGGTAGCAGAAGTACTTAGTGATAGAGACAACGTTAGTGGTGCTATCCCTGAACACAATCCTATAATAGGAAGTCTTGAAACAAGTACATATTTGGCGCCTATTCCGGCTGATGCAGTTGCAAGAAATCCAAATTTGGCGAATTAAAAAATTGAGTTAGTTGGTTTTTTTAAAGCGGTAAGATTTTTAAAATCTTACCGCTTTTACTGTTGTAATAGTGAATCAGCAATCATCTTTTGGACTATTCTAAAGTTGCAATTAACTAGTTTATAACCTTTCTAACAATTAGTATTGGCCGCAATTTTCTACTGCAGACTTACACACTTCTCATATATAGTTTTATAGCTGTTACTTTAATTGACGAACCGTAAAAACTAGGGAATATATTGGTTATAGAAATTAGGGATTTAAGCAAAATCACGCAAGATACTTCTACTCTTTTATTACAATCCCATTGATTTAACTCATTAACATAAAATTTAGATATAACATTTCCCAGATATGTGATTACATATGATGAAAAGATGAAATAGAGATAAGATAGTTTTATCTCTTTTTAACAAAAAGCTGTCTAGTCTTTGATATGAATAATGGAAGATAAAAGTGAAATGGAGAGCTGTTTCAATTGTCCGAATTTCTCAAGAATCAACTGGTTAACTATCTATTTATAAAATTTTATTGGTATATAGTAATGTGTGTAAATATTTGATAATTAAGAATTTGTAAATGGTAAAAGGATAATTTTATAGATTGTAATTATAATTTTTTTACAGTATAAAATTTTAAAATTGACTTGTAACATTACAGGTTTTGTCTAGTTTTTGTCTAGGTAATTTGCAATAATCTACAATGAATTATTCATAATATTACACTCTCACTATTAAGACATCTTTAATTTTTATTATAAAAAATTACGAACTTCCTTTTAAGAAATATTTAAGAAAATTTCAAGTCTCTACATTTTTTAATAACCAATTTTAAACTCAAACTATTTAAACTTAAACACACAATTATGAAAGAACACATTAAAAAATTACTTAGAAAAAGTTGCCTTTTGGCACTCTTTCTTACAACAGTGGGTATGCAGGGATTGTATGCTCAAAAAACCGTAACAGGAACGGTTTTGGATGAGGTCAATCAACCCATTCCTGGGGCTAACGTTGTAGTCCAAGGAACAAGTAATGGTGTTGTAACGGATTTTGATGGTAACTTTAGCATCGAAGCTTCAGGTGAAAATACACTAAGCATATCTTATATAGGTTATGCTACGCAAACTGTAACTGTAGGGGATAAAACCACTATTACGGTTACAATGGAACCTGATGTACAACAGTTAGAAGATGTTGTGGTTATTGGATATGGTACGGTAAAAAAATCAGATGTAACGGGATCTGTATCACGTATAGATTCTAAATCTTTTGAAGATCAACCCTTAACAAGGGTGGAAGAAGCTTTACAAGGTAGAGCGGCAGGGGTTACGGTAGCAAAAGCGGGCGGACAGCCCGGCGGTGCAGTAAAAGTTCGGATTAGAGGTGTGAACTCAGTAACTGGAAATAACAGTCCATTAGTTGTAGTTGATGGTGTATTGGGTGGAGATCTGAGTACGATTAACCCAAATGATATTGCTGCTATGGATGTTCTAAAGGATGCATCTGCAACAGCTATTTACGGAGTTAGAGGGTCAAACGGGGTTATAATCATAACCACAAAGAAAGGATCGGGAAAGGGTAAAATAAATGTTGATTATTTCACTACTGTTTCATCAAGTCCTAACTCAGTACCAAGATTATCAGCTTCAGATTTTGCAACTATTGAAAACCTAAGAAGAACAAACTCTGGTGGAGCAGCGGTTTACACTCCTGCTCAAATAGCAGCGCTAGAGGCAAGTGGAGGTACGGATTACGAGCAAGCGATATTAAGAACTGGTTTTAGCGAAAATTTGGCTATTTCGGCAAGCGGTTCCGAAGGTAAAATCAGATACTATTTATCCGGTAATTATAGAGATGAAGAGGGGGTTGTAATTAATACTGGCTACCAACAAATATCTGCAAGAGCTAATATAGATGCTCAAATAAATGATAAGTTTAAGATTGGTTTCAACTTGTACGGAAGTACAAGCGAGAACCAAAACAATACAGATAGATTTGGTAATGGTCAAGGAAGCTTTATTTATAAGGCTTTAACGTGGGACCCAACAACGCCAATTTTTAATTCTAATGGAGAATATAATATTAGGTCTGCGGTTGCCTCTTTGAACGACAACCCTGTTCGTACACTTAATGAAACAGATATTAAGGATATTGAAGAAAGATTGAATGCTACAGTAAACGCCACCTATAGCTTTACGGATAATTTCAGTTACTCCCTTATTATGGGGTCACAGACTTCTAATTTGAACATTGAACGTTATGCTGTGGAAGTTGGGGATGATCAACTGCCCCATACGTCTTTTGCAAACAATAAAAATGTTAGCTATCAGATAAGTAATATTCTTACCTGGCAAAAAGTTTTCAACGAAAAACATGATATAAAATTAACAGGTGTCCAAGAATACTCAAATTCTAAATTCCGAGGAAATGGATGGAATTCCAATGATTTGTCCTTAAACGGAAGAGGGTTTTATTTTGCAGAGCTAGCTCCAAATTCAGGACAAACTGTGAATAATGATTTTAATGAGAGAGAGTTGTCTTCGTTTATGTTGCGCGCTGAATATATTTTCAATGACAATTTGTTTTTAACGGCAACGGGGAGGTATGATGCAAGTTCTGTTTTTAGAGAAAAAGAAAGATGGGGTATTTTTCCTTCCGTAGCTTTAGCGTATAATATGACAGATTTAATAGATCAGTCTGGAGACACAAGTTTAAAACTTAGAGCGGGTTGGGGACAAGTAGGTAATCAAAACATTGGTCCGTATTCAACTTTTAGCACATTGGGCTTTAACAGTTATGCAGCAGATGGGTCAGCGGCAACCACTGGTACTTTCATCAACAGAATAGGAAACCCTTTCGCAACATGGGAAACAACCACACAAGGAAATGTTGGTATTGATTTTGGATTTGCACAAGGTCGTGGTAGTATTAGTCTTGATGGTTATAAAAAGGTAACTGAAGACTTGTTGTTAGATGCTGCTATTCCGGATTATGATGGGGGAGAGCTTGGAGATAGAACAATTGTTAAAAATGTGGGTGAAGTTGAAAATGTAGGTGTTGATCTTACTATTGGCTATGACATTATCAATACGGAGAACTTAAACTGGAATGCCAACTTATCATTGTCTTATGTTAAAAATGAAGTAACTCAATTAAATGATGGCCTAACCGAAATTTTAGGTCAGTTTCAAGCTCCTGGTGGCCAAGGAAATATTCTTAACTTTATTGAGGTAGGTGAACCATTAGGCCAGTTTAGAGGAGCCACTTTCTTAGGAACTTGGAAAACTACAGATAATATTCCAACAAATGATGAGGGAACACCAATAGCAAAACCAGGAGAGGCTAGATATCTTCTTGATGACAATAATGAAATTCTATACGGGGCTATAGGAAATGGTACGCCAACAACGACATGGGGGTTCAATAATTCAATAAATTATAAGAATTGGGATATAAATATCTTCTTGCAAGGAGTACACGGTTTTGATGTTTATAATATTCAACAAGCAGCAATTGTTGGTGGAGCAGGAGATTCAAGAAGTTTTCTTTCTCCGGATCAAGTTAACCAGTGGACACCAACCAATGAAACAGATATACCGGCTTTCGCAGGTTTGTATGAGTCTAGCCGTTATGTAGAAAAAGGTGATTTTATTAGATTGAGCAACCTAACTATTGGGTATACCATAAAAGATATTAAAGGTTTAGGAGACACTACCATTAAGCTTTATGGCGGTGGTCAGAATTTATTTTTAATTACAGATTACTCTGGTTATGATCCAGAAGGAACTTCTAGAAGAAGTGCTCAAGGTAATGAAGATGTTGCTTCAGGTATAAATATAGGAGCGTATCCAAACCCTAGAACATATACTTTGGGGGTTAAAATCGGATTTTAATTAAAAATTGCAAATCGAAATAATAAAAAAATGAAAATATATAATAGAAATAAATCGGTAAAGACGCTAGTGGCAATTTGTGCCATGGCGGTCTGCGCAATGACTTTTCATAGTTGCGAACAATTTGAGCTGGATGAAGTTCCGGGTAGAGCAAACTTGGCTGTGGAGCCATACAATAGCATAGATGAGCTAGAACTTGCTGTGAACGGAATTTTCGGAAAGTTGAATAAAGCAGCTTGGATGACTACGTTCTACGTAAATGGTTGGGCTGGTGATGATATGACTACCCATAGAGAAAGTAACAAGGCAGATTTTAGGGAGTACGACCAAAGAAATGTTGCCGCTACCAATGGTAGGTCTGCTACAAACTGGGCAGGTGTTTATGCCATGGTAAAAGCAGCAAATACGGTTATTATCAATTCGGAAGGAGTTGATTTTCCATCTGCTGCTGCTCGTCAGAAAGAATTGTTAGGACAAACCTATTTTCTAAGGGGGTTAATGTTTTATCATCTGGCTCGTGTTCATGGTAGAATTGTACTTCCATTAGATTTAGAGATTGATTTTGAAAGAGAATTAGCTACTCAAGAAGAAGTTTATCAGCAGATTGAAAGTGATATGTTAACTGCAGAAACTATGCTTCCTGCAAAAACAAATGTAGGGGCTTCTGACCCTAATTCAGGTTCGGCACGAGCAATTCTTGCCAGATTATATTTGGATTGGGCGGGTTACCCTGTTAAAGATGCGTCTAAATATGCTATGGCCGCCGCAAGTGCAAAACAAGTAATGAACAATGCGGGTACACATGGTTTTGCCTTGGTCCCTGATATGGCTACCCTATATACTGTTGAGGGAAGATTTAATACGGAATCTATTTTTACAATAGCATATTGTGCCTCTTGTGGACTTCCTAATCGTAAAAATGGAAAACTAGGTTTACCTAGTGATTATACGACTCAAGGATGGCAAGAGACTTTTGCAGAAATCAGATATTTTGAAGATATGCCTGAAGGCCCTAGAAAGGATGCCACATATCATACAGAGATTCCTTTGGATGGTCCTTTACCTGGACCTGCTGACCCAGACCAGAAGTCACGAGCTACATCTGATGTGGCAGAAGCAGTTAGCTTTTTACCATGGACAAGTTTTGTTGATCAAGCTCAACCGGTTTTCAGAAAAATTGTTGGTCCTTTTGAAGAAGGAACCTTCAGTGGTTTCCAAAGTGATCGAAATGATTACTACATGAGATATGCAGAACTACTTCTCATATATGCTGAAGCTTCTGGTGAAGCGGGAACTGCTGGGGCTGATGCATGGCAAGCGCTTAACGATGTACGTAATAGAGCTGGCCTTGCTGATGTAAGCGCTGCCGATGGAACCATCCAGGATTTAGCATATCTAGAGAGAAAATGGGAATTGGCAGGTGAGTATTTAAGATATAATGATTTGGTGCGGAAGGAGCAAGTTGAAGCTGCACTTGGCGGTACGGCAAGAGACCCAAGAGTTTCAATCAATACATTGACCGATCAGCCAATAACGAAAGAAACAAATGCAATAATAGGATCTACGGCACCATCAAATTATTTTGCACCCAGACCACAGCCAGAGGTAGATAGAAATCCAAATTTGGCAAACTAAGAAGTTGAGTTAGTTTTAAGCATGACGGTAAGGTTTCTTTGTAAACCTTGCCGTTTTTTCTGGAATATGCATTACTACTTGATAACTATATTGACCTATTTGTACAGGTCTTACGCTAAAAATCTTTGTATTTTTAGGATGTCTATTCATTTTTTTATCATATATAGGTAACTTATGAGATATTATCTTACTGCTTTTGCCTTGTCTTTTCTATTTATTGTAAGTTCATGTAATAAATCTAAAAATGACAATAAAGTAAATCAATCATCGGAAGAAAAATCACCTAAACTCTTCAGTGAAGTTTCATCTGATCTTTCGGGAATTGATTTTGTAAACACCTTAGAAGAATCGTTAGAGTCTAATTATTATCAATATATGTACACGTATATTGGTGGAGGTGTAGCTGTTGGGGATTTGAACGATGATGGTTTTGATGATATTTATTTCACCTCCAATTCATCCGAGGATAAATTATACCTCAATACGGGAAACCTTCATTTTAAAGACATTACTAAAGCCGCCGGTATAGAGCAGCGACCTGGTTTTAACACAGGCGTCACCATGGCCGATGTAAATGGAGATGGATTTTTGGATATCTATGTGTCAAGAGGTGGTTGGCAAGATGAGGATGGGAAATTCAAAAATTTACTATATATAAACAATGGTCCCATAGGAGAAGCTGGAGTAAGCTTTACGGAACGTGCAGAAGAAATGGGCCTTGCTGATCCCAACAGAACAATTCAGGCTACCTTTTTTGACTATGATAAAGACAATGATTTGGACGTGTATGTTTCAAACACACCGGATATCACCAGCAGATCGGAAATAATAGATTTGAACAAAACTCAAAAAGACCCTAAAAGTGAAAAGTTAAAAGGGAGTGATAAATTATATGAGAATGATGGCACTGGTCATTTTACGGATGTATCCCAAAAAGCAGGATTACTTTATGATATAGGCTTTGGGCTTAATCCGCAAGTTGGAGATTTGAATAACGACGGTTGGGATGATATCTATATCTGTAATGATTTCAACGTACCGGATTTGGCCTATGTGAATAATGGGGATGGTACCTTTACAGAATCTCGGGACAAGCTTTTTAAGCACATGTCATTCAATAGTATGGGTAGTGATATGGCTGATATTGATAATGATGGCCTTCTGGATTTAATGACCTTGGACATGAATCCGCAAGATTATGTGCGGTCTAAAACTACTATGGCCATGACTTCCATAGCAGATTTTGAACATATGGTGGAGAAAGGGTATCACCATCAATACATGCACAACATGCTCCAGACCAATAACGGTAATGGAACTTTTAGTGAAGTTGGGAATATGGCAGGTATAGCCAATACGGACTGGAGTTGGTCTTTACTTTCTGCAGATTTTGATTTGGATGGTTTTAATGACGTTTACGTTACAAATGGTGTGTATCGTGATGTTATTGATCGAGATAAGAATAATGAAATTCTTGAGATACTAAGAGAGAATAAGAGAAAACCTACATCCGAAGATTTTCTAAAGTTTGCCCAGATGCTTCCACAGCAAAAATTAAAAAATTTCTTTTATAGAAATAATGGAGATTTAACTTTTGAGGACATGAGCGACTCATGGGTAGATAGCGAACCTTCTTTTTCAAACGGAGCTGCTTATGCTGATTTTGATAATGATGGCGATTTGGATATCGTGGTGAATAATATAAATGACAAGGCTACTTTTTTAGAAAATAGAGCTATTGACAACCAGCGTAAATACTATTTAGAGTTGGATTTGATTGCTGCCGGAAAGAATACTTATGGAGTAGGCGCAACAGTGAATTTGTACTTTGATGATGGTACAAAACAAACGCGCCAGGTAACGCCAACTAGAGGCTTTTTATCTTCAGTCCCAAATTCCCTTTATTTCGGTTTGGGAAAACATTTGTCCGTAAAACGGATGGAAATTATTTGGCCCGATGGAAAAATTCAGGAATTGGAAGATGTAGATGCCAATCAATCTTTACAATTAAATTATCGCTTTGCGGAAAACAAAGTAAAAGAAGAGAATAAGGCAGATTTACTTTTTACTAAAGTCGCTTTTGACAACCGTCACTCAGACCCTTACTTTAATGATTTTGATTTACAGATTCTACTGCCTCATAAGTTGTCACAGTTAGGGCCTTCCTTGGCAAAAGCCGATATTAATGGAGACGGGAAAGAAGATGTGTTTATAGGGGGAGGAAAAGACCAACCTGGACAATTATTAATTAGTCAGTCAAATACATTTAAAAAGATGAGCTCTTCTGTTCTGGTAGAAGATAAATCTTATGAAGATGTTGGGGCTGCCTTTTTTGATGTGGATGATGACGGAGATAATGACCTTTACGTAGTAAGCGGAAGCTATGAATTTAAGGATAACCCAAGAATGTTGGTAGATAGGTTATATCTAAACGATGGTAAGGGGAATTTTAAGAAAGCCGAAAATGCTATTCCAGAAGTGGGTATTTCAGGTTCAGTAGTAGTGCCAGCGGACTATGATGGTGATGGCGACATAGATTTATTTATTGGCGGAAGGCTAATTACGGGTAAATATCCACATCCAGCAAGTAGTTTATTGCTAGTGAATGATGCAGGTAAATTTACTATCCAAAATGATAATTTAGCTCCCGAACTTGGAGGGTTGGGATTAGTAACCGATGCCAAATGGGTAGACATGAATAATGACCAAAAAGTGGATTTGGTTGTAACCGGGGAGTGGATGGGTATTTTGGTTTTTCTAAATAAAAACAATAAACTAGTACGTAGTGATTCATATCCGGAATTAGCAAATGCGGTAGGTTGGTGGAATGAACTTTTAATTGAAGACATAGATGGCGATGGTGACAAGGATATTATTGCTGGGAACATGGGGCTGAACTCTAAATTCCATGCTTCCTATGAGAAACCTTTTGACATATATACGTCAGATTTTGATATGAACGGGTCAGAAGATGTTATTCTCGCAAAAGAGTACCATGGCAAACAAGTACCCGTCAGGGGTAAAAGTTGTATGACTCAGCAATTACCGCATCTGGCACAAACTATACCAACATATACTGATTTTGCCAGCAAGGATTTAAAAGGTATTGTTGGCGAAGGACTTCAAACGGCACTTCATTACAAAGCAACAGAATTTAGGTCAGGAATATTTTTGAACAATGGTGATAAATTCAATTTTCAACCTTTTGAAAATAGAGTTCAAATTGCACCGATTAATAGTGTGCTATACCAAGATTTTGATGGGGATGGTTTTAGGGATTTGGTATTAGCGGGCAACAACTATCAGTCTGAGGTTGAGACCACACGTTCGGATGCTGGTATTGGTAATTTCCTTAAAGGAAATGGCAAAGGGGGTTTTGAGTCGATTTCTAGTTTACAATCAGGTTTTTTTGCGGATAAAGATGTTAGAGATATGATTACGTTAAATACAAAATCGGGAAGCTTTATACTGGTTGTCAATAATAATGATGAACATGATTTATTTAAAATAAAAACAACTACCAATTAAAGCATGAAATTTCCAATGAGAAATATATTACTTTTTGGATTTGTTTTTTTGCTTTGTACGGCAATGAGCCAGTTAAGTGCGCAGCAAAACTCCGAAAACCAACACGATTCTTTAGCTAAACTATTCTTTAAAGAAACTAAAGAATTAAGGCGAGATAACCCGGATAGTGCTCTAGTTCTTTTACAGCGTAAACATGAGGAATTTTTAAAAAAAGGAGATACGGTAAATGCGGTTAAAGCCTTGCTGGAGATGCCGTACATTTATGGACAACACGTAGATTACAACAAATCTTATGACACGCTTTGGTTTGCATTATTTTTGGCAGACAAAGCTAAGAATGATGAGTTAAAAGCCTCTGTGTACAATTGGTTGGGAAGATTGTATAGTTTTTTTAAGCGGAAGGACGAAGCCTTAAAATATTTACAGACCTCTCTTGAGATTAATCGCAAATTAGTTGAAAAAGGTCAGTTGCAAAAAGCTGATTTAGTACGAAACTATTACCTACTGAGTGCAACACACAGAGTTCTTAACCAGCCAGAAATGGCAAAAATCTATCTAGATAGTTGTTTTCTTAATTATGCTCCTACCAATGGTCAATTGCCTTTGGCTTATCTTAATTTTGAAAAAGCGTTTCAATTATCGGTAAATGAAAAAGACGAAGAAGCATTACAATTATTAGAGGAATTAGAGCCTTGGTTTATAGAGCAAAGACCCTCCTATTTAGTTTTGGTCTATTCCGATATGGGTGACGTATATGCAAATTTATCCAACTATAAACAGAGTAAAACCTACTATAAAAAAGCTCTAGATATATCAAGAAAATATAATAGCCATGTTGATTTTTCTTCATTAGTCCATGAAAAATTAGCCAATCTATTTGAAGCCCATGGCGAGTTTGAGAAAGCTTTTGAAAATCAAAAAAAAGCAAAAGAGATCGACGCACAATTTTTTGATAGTAGAACAGCACTAAATCAAAGTCTGTTAGAGATCAAAGACGAATTTAGAATTGAAAAAGAAAATCAAGAACGGCTAGTTCGGAAACAGCGCTTGGAAAAATTAGAGCAGGCAGATGAAATCTATTTCCTTCAACGTATTATTTTGCTTGGCTCCCTTATTTTTCTGATACTCATAGGAATTGGTTTTTTTCAATACATACGGGCCAAACATCTAGCGGAAAAACAACTTTTGAACAAGAACAAGCAATTGGAAATTAAAAAGGGAAAAGAACTTTTAGCATTAAAAAATAAAGAGTTAGCGGTTACTGCTTTGCAAATGGTTGAAAAAGATGAATTCTTGAAGGATATTGCAGAAAGGTTAAAAGAGTTGGAAGGCACCGCAGAAAAACCAGAAATAAAACAAGTGCTTAAATCTATTTCTAACAATAAATCGGATAATTGGAAGGAATTTAAGCTACGGTTTACAGCGGTGAATGAAACTTTTTACCATAAGATTACAACCATGTATCCAAAACTCAGCCAAGCTGATCAGAAAATATGCGCTCTTATAAAATTGAATTTTTCCAGCAAAGAGATGTCCAGACTACTTGGTATTTCAGTAGAATCTGTTCATACGACGAGGTATAGAGTACGAAAAAAGATGAAATTGGATAGAGCGGTGAATCTGGAAGAATATATTTCATCGCTTTAGTAATTAGCTGATTGTAAGGTAAGTTGAAAGAACTACTTACAATTTTAGGAAAAACGTTAGTAAAGGTGTTAAATTGCGGCAATATTCTGTGTAATGAAGAAAGAGAAGGTAGAATTAAAATCAACTTATAATGTCCCTAATTTAGAAAGAGGGCTATCTATTATAGAGCTTTTGGCCACTCAGCCAAAGGGCCTTACTCTGGCAGAAATAATGGAAAAACTTTCAATCGCAAAGTCAAGCGCCTTTCGTATTGTAAGTACTTTGATATTTAAAAATTATCTTCAAAAGAACGAGACTACAAAAAAAATCTCTCTCTCAAGAAAGATGTTAACGCTCGGTATTTCTTCCATGAGCGAACAAAGTTTGGTAGAGCATTCCATAGACGTAATGCGTGCCGTACGAGACGAGCTTAAAGAATCCGTTATGCTTGGTGTCATATTAGGCTCTACAGGTACTATTTTGGAACAGGTACCATCTTCATACCCTGTAAAACTTTTTGTAGAACCTGGTACTCAGTTTGATTTGCATAGCTCGGTTGGAGGCAAGTGTATTTTAGCGAATGTTCCTGTTCAGGAGTTGGATGCCGCATTTAAAGGTAAAACCTTAACAAAGTATACAGAGACTACGATCACTTCCAAAAAAGAGTTTAAAACAGCATTAAAGGAGGTCAAGGAAAAAGGCTACGCTTTTGATAATAGCGAAGATATTCAGGGTATAAATTGTGTAGGTGCTCCCATTTTCAATGAACACGGTTATCCCGTTGCTGCGCTTTGGATCACAGCTCCCTATGGTAGACTTCCTGCTTCCGACTTTGAAAGTAAGGGAAAGATTGTTAAAAAATATGCTATGGAAATTTCTACAAAACTGGGCTATTTAACACAGCCTGTATAATCCATCTTCTTAAATCGTAAAGTAACTGTAATTAGGCGTTTGCATCATTATTTTTAGCATTACGGTGGTTGGTTATACCCCAAAATATCAGCTTTTATTAGGGATAAACCTATGTTGATTTTTTTTAATTGATTTTCCTAAAAACGAGATTTTCGTTTTTTTAAAGGTGTTTGTGAAAGAAATCTTAAAAAAAGACAGGCTAAATATGTTGATATATCAAATTTTATTTTACATTTGATTCAAATAAGAAACTAGTTTCATATTTGAATCAAAAAACTCAACTCATGGAAGCAACTATTTTAAAAGGAAAGAATGCCCTTGGTTATGCCGATAATGGCGTGGCAGTATATGAGAATGGAGAACTGCGTATAAAAGTTGATTTTATTGATAATTGTGAAATGGGTTTACCTATTTACAATGAAGTGTTTCAGAAAAGCTTAAATATGCCAGCTATTTTACTAGGCGCATTAAATTCTTTAGGTGTAAAAGTAAAAGTACTGGAAACAGAAGTTGATGATAATTTGACTAAACGTTTTAGAATATTTAAAGATAAAATCGAAAAGAAAAGTGTTGTAGAGAAACCTAATAACAAGAAAGTGTTTTTAGAAAAGATTGCTATGGGTTTATCATCTTTGAATATGAGGGATCGTGAGTTTTTAGATGGTATCAGTGGGCATATGGAGGCAAACATGTCCGATGATACCTATTGGGTAGACAATCTTTCTTTTGATATGAATACCAGTAGATCTACTTTTTTCAGAAAATTAAAGAAACTAACAGGCCACGCACCAAAAGACTATATGAGAAATGTGCGATTACTTAGAGCTGGAGAATTACTGGAGAAAGGGCAGTTGCGTATTGCGGAAGTGAGTTATCAAGTTGGGTTTAGCGACCCGAATTATTTTAGCAAATGTTTTAGAAAATTCTATGGTATATCGCCATCTGACTACAGTTTATTAAGCAGTGCTAATTAGTAAGTAAAATTCTTATATTTAAATAGATTAAGCAATATATAATCATGAACAAATATTCTCAATTTCTGATTGTTGCGGCTGTGTTGGTTTCAGCCTGTAATTCTCCTAAAACCACAAATGAAATGAAATCTACTACGGATTGTGATGAGAAAGTGACATTTACCGCAGAGCAAATAGATCATCTGGGCATAACGGATACAAATCATTTGAGTGCCGCATCCAAAAGAGCCTTAAAATGGCCAACGGATCTGGGTAATGAATGGTTTATTCAATTTGGAGGACTTGAACCTTTAAAGGGAGATTTGGCATATGAAGAAGGTGTTGTTCGTCGTGATCCCAGTGCAATTATCAAAGAGAATGGAAAGTACTATGTATGGTATACAAGAAGTACTGGCCCCACTCAAGGGTTTGGAGGAGATATAGAAACCGAAAAGGTATTTCCTTGGGACCGTTGTGATATTTGGTATGCTACTTCAGAAGATGGCTGGACGTGGAAAGAAGAAGGACCAGCTGTTACTCGTGGTGAGAAAGGTGCCTATGATGATCGTTCTGTTTTTACGGTTGAAATCATGAAATGGGAAGACAAATACTACCTGTGCTACCAAACTGTAAAATCTCCATATAACGTTCGTGTAAAAAATCAGGTTGGTTTAGCTTGGGCTGACTCTCCCAACGGACCTTGGACGAAGAGTGAAGAGCCAATTTTGAGTCCTGCGGACAATGGAATATGGAAGGGCGAAGAACAAAACCGTCACTTAGTTGAAAAGAAAGGCGACTTTGATAGTCATAAAGTACACGATCCTTGTATTCTTCCTTATAAGGGTAAGTTTTACTTGTACTACAAAGGGGAGCAAATGGGTGAGGAAATTACTTTTGGAGGCAGACAGATTCGTCATGGTGTTGCCATTGCGGACAATCCTAAAGGACCTTATGTGAAATCGCCTTATAACCCAATAAGTAATAGTGGTCATGAGATTTGTGTTTGGCCTTACGATGGCGGTATAGCCGCTTTAATTACTACAGATGGTCCTGAGAAAAATACGATTCAATGGGCTCCGGATGGTATCAATTTCGAAATTAAGTCGGTTATTCCGGGAGTTAATGCCCACGCCATTGGTTTAAATAGAACAGCGGATGCAGAAAAGGAACCAACAGAAATTTTAAGATGGGGCTTGACACACGTATACAACAGTGGCGATTACCAAAGTATTATGAGATTTACTTCTCAGCGAAAAACATCACACACCGCAAAAGGTGAAAAAAAATAATAGAGAAACAAAGTTAATGAAAGCAACGGTTTACAAAGGAGACAAAACGTTTTCTGTAATAGAGAAGGAGATTGAACAGCCTGTAAAAGGCGATGTTAGAATTAAAGTAGCGTACTCTGGCGTATGTGGTACGGATGTACACATTTATCATGGTATGATGGATAAAAGGGTGGACATGCCCCAAACTATCGGCCATGAGATGTCAGGTGTAATTGACGCTATTGGTGAAGGCGTTGAAGGTTACAATGTTGGAGATAAGGTTGTAGTTCGTCCTTTGGATGATCGCAAAGTTAAAGCCTCTGACAAGGGATTCAATCATATCTGTGAAGAATTAAAATTCATTGGTATAGATAGTCCTGGTTCCATGCAACAATATTGGAATGTACCTTCATTCGTTCTTCATAAATTAAAAGCAGAGACCGATTTAAAATTGGCAGCTTTAATAGAACCATTATCAGTTGCAACGCATGATGTTCGCAGAAGTGGATTAGTTGCCGGTGAAACTGCCGTTGTTCTTGGTGGTGGGCCAATTGGTCTTTTGGTAGCTATGGTTGCCAAAGACGTGGGGGCAAATGTTATTATTTCAGAAGTAAATGAAAAAAGAATAGCAAAGGCAGAATCAATGGGGTTACATGCAGTGAATCCTATGAAAGTTGATTTGGTTGAATATGTAAAAGAAAAAACGGATAACCGTCGTGCAGATGTGGTTTTTGAAGTGGCCGGTGTACAGCCCGCTTTGGATATTATGTGTGAGGTAGCTGGTATTCGTGGTAGAATATTAATGGTGGCCATACATGGAGAGAAAAAACCTGTTGACCTCTTTAAGTTTTTCTGGAAAGAACTGAGCTTAATTGGAGCTCGTGTATATGAGAAGGAAGATTATGAGAAGTCAATTGAGCTAATTACTGCCAACAATCTTCCATTTGAGGATATGATTACGGATGTGCAGCCATTAACCAATATTCAACAAGTATTTGAGAACATAGATAACAACCCTGATGGTATGAAAGTACTTATGGATTGTCAACAATAATAAAGAGAAACAACGCATAAGAAAATGAGTATATTAAATCAATTTAGCCTAAAAGGTAAAACAGCCTTAGTAACCGGTTGTAAAAGAGGAATTGGTAAAGCTATGGCAGTAGCTTTAGCAGAAGCAGGTGCAGACATAATAGGTGTTAGTGCTTCTTTGGAGAAGCACGGGAGTATGGTAGAGCAGGAAGTTGAAGCTACCGGCAGAAAATTTAAGGCGTACACGTGCGATTTTGGGAATAGGGAAGCGCTTTATGAATTCATCAAAGAAGTGAAAAACGACTTTCCAAAAATCGATATTTTGGTGAATAATGCAGGTACTATATTGAGGGCTCCTGCAGTAGAGCATTCGGATGAGTATTGGGATAAGGTTATTGAAATAAACCAAACAGCACAGTTTGTGTTGACTCGTGAAATTGGAAAGGAAATGGTAGCTCGTGGTGAAGGTAAAATTATTTTTACGGCTTCATTATTAACATTCCAAGGTGGTATTACAGTGCCTGGTTACGCAGCTAGTAAAGGTGCTATTGGACAAATGACTATGGCATTTGCTAATGAATGGGCCGGTAAGGGTGTAAATGTAAATGCAATAGCGCCAGGTTATATCAGTACGGATAACACTGAAGCATTAAGAAATGACCCAGATAGATCGGCATCTATTTTATCTAGAATACCGGCCGGTAGATGGGGTAAACCTGAAGATTTTGCAGGTCCTATTGTGTTTTTGAGTTCAGAGGCGGCAGCTTACATGAGCGGCGTTACTATGTTGGTAGACGGCGGTTGGATGGGTAGATAATTATTTAAAAGAGAACAGAAAAAAATTCAATAAAATTTAGAGGAAAATGAAACTGCCAGGACGGGTTTTCTTGTTCTTCGCGTCCTTTTTTATGCTCTTAAATGGCTGGGCGCAAGACAAACCAAACATTGTTTTTATACTATCTGATGATGCAGGGTATGCGGATTTTGGGTTTCAAGGAAGCAATGAATTCAGAACGCCTGAACTGGATAAATTCGCCAAAAACTCGGTGCTTTTTACCCAAGCTTATGTTTCCGCGGCGGTTTGTGGCCCATCTCGTGCTGGACTTTTGACTGGAAAGTATCAGCAAAAATTTGGTTTTGAAGAGAACAACGTACCTGGTCTGATGAGTAAAAACGGAATTACCGGAGATGATATGGGGCTTCCGCTGGATCAGAAGACAATGGCCGATTATCTCAAAGAACAAGGTTATAAAACGGCGATATTCGGAAAATGGCATCAAGGTAATGCGGACCGTTTTCATCCTACTAAAAGAGGTTTTGATGAGTTTTATGGTTTTCGTGGTGGAGCAAGAAGTTATATGCCTTATGGAACCGATAATGAACTCAAAAGGGATGAGGATAGGTTGGAGAGGGGCTTTGGAGATTTCAAAGAACACGATGGATATCTAACAGATGAATTGGCAGAAGAGGCCAACTCCTTTATGGATAGAAACCAAAAGAATCCATTTTTCATTTATTTGGCTTTCAATGCGGTACATACCCCAATGGAAGCAATGGAAGAAGATTTGAAAAAAGTGCAAGGGCTTACCGGTAAAAGGAAAATCTTAGCGGCAATGGCCATCGCAATGGATAGAGCTTGTGGGAAAGTTTTTGACCATATTAAGGAACTAGGTCTGGATAAAAACACGCTTATAGTTTTTACCAATGATAATGGGGGGCCTTCAGATTCCAACGAATCGTTGAACGACCCATTGAGCGGTACTAAGGCAAATCATCTAGAAGGTGGCATTCGTGTTCCGTTTTTAATGTCATGGCCAGGAAAATTAAAACCGAACTCGGTTTATGATAATCCCATAAGTACATTAGACCTTTTACCAACTTTCTTGAATGCAGCAGGTGGTGATGTAAATAATATTACAGGTTTGGATGGGGTAGATTTAATTCCATATGTACAAGGAAAAAATAAAAGAAAGCCTCACGAGATACTTTATTGGAAAAAGGAAAATAGAGGAGCCATCAGACAAAATGATTGGAAACTGGTACGCTTTCCTGATCGGCCAGCAGAACTCTATAACATAAAGGAGGACATAGCCGAAACAAATAATTTGGCATCCGAGTACCCTGAAAAAGTACGTGAACTTTATAAAAAATTATTTGATTGGGAACTTACATTAGAAAGACCGCTTTGGCAATTAGAAAGAAGATTCGAAGGCAAAGCAGCTACAAGAATGGATACATATAGAAAACATAATTAAAAAAAGGAACATGTCAGCAATTAAAGAATACCAACTATTTATTGACGGAAAATGGGTGACATCTACGTCAGGTGAGACCATCGATATTGTAAACCCAACCACCGAAGAGGTTGTAGCAAGAGTTCAGAATGGAACTGTCGAAGAGGCAAATCAGGCGTTGAATGCTGCTGATAGGGCTCAAAAAGAATGGAAAAAACTACCTGCTCGCTCACGTGCCGATCTCTTGTATAAATTAGCAGATGAAATAAAGGCAAATTCAGATTTCTTGGCAGAACTTTTGGTTAAGGAGCAAGGTAAATTGCTTAAAGTCGCCAAAGGTGAAGTTGCTGTTACGGCTTCGTTTATTGAGTATGCTTGTGAAGGCGCAAGAAGAATAGAAGGAGATATAATTCCTTCGGATAATCCTAACGAACAAATCTGGATTCAAAAAATACCTCGTGGTGTGGTTGTGGCCATTACCGCATGGAATTTTCCATTGGCTTTGGCAGGTC
>ENA-ORXM01001574-ORXM01001574.1-marine-metagenome-genome-assembly--contig:-NODE-1574-length-31251-cov-64.172772_pt1 | contig 31251 bp, 30 predicted proteins | sample MGYA00237867_ERZ511480 | MGnify/ENA primary metagenome ERZ511480 (study PRJEB26309, sample SAMN06266103) | marine metagenome | isolation source: Algal blade | place: United Kingdom:Sidmouth, United... | reverse complement strand
GTATAGAGTTTTGACTTGCCCACTTTAGTGAGATCATTTTTATCTTCTACGCCTTTGGTGATCATGTTGTAGATATTTAGACCACCAGGATATTCCTCAAATAGTGAAGGGTACTCAGGATTCATATCATCATTAAAATAGCCAGCTTCGTATCCGCAATAACTTCTCATGGCATTTCGGCCCCATCGCCCTTTAAAGAATTCTTGCTTATCAAACCATCGTATGCCTGTTATATGGTGGTCACCGGGTTGGCTTCCACATAAGAAAGGCAAGTAGGCAGGTCCAGTAGTGGAGGGAAAACACGTTGTTCCTTTAGTATACGATCCCTCATCTACGAGGTACTTTTTTATATTAGGAAGTAATCCTTTAGCGATAAGCTTATTAAGGACATCTGGTCTTGCACCATCTACTAAATAGAATATTACTCGCTTCTTCTCCATCGGGGGTGTAAATGTAATATAATGATAGTGATTTGATATACTTTAAGAAGAACACAATTCCCCCTGTTCGGCGTAGAATGACGAAGAGCATTGTAGCGCCGCCTTCTACGTCGTGGCGCTACCAAGATTCTGTCTTGAGAAAGCAAGACTCAGATTTACCAGGTTTCTAAGACCTTGTAAATCTTACTCGACCTCAGAGCATTGTTAAATCTTAACCACCTTCTCCACCACTCGCTGACCGTCACGCATCATCACTTCTACGATATACATACCTGACAACCATGTACGTATTGAAAGAGCTTCTTCCACATATGAAGTCCGATATATAAGTCGACCATCTATATCGCTAATCCTTACTTCCTGTACCACATCCTGTGATCTAATATGTAATATATCAGAAGTAGGATTAGGATAGACAACTACACGATTCTGTTGTGTGCTGACCTCATCTATGGCACTCGTGATACCATCCGTGATATAGAAATAACCTGTCTCGCTGGCTACAATCATATGACCATCACTGGTGTACTTAAGGTATTCTATGGGAGGTAGCTCAGGTGAGACATTGAGCTCTACATATGGCTCATCGAGATCGTATCTCAGAAAGAACTTTGTCCCTAACTTACCATCAGGGTCATTCTGTATGACGATCGTACCTATACTGTCTGCGGTCGGGTATATGCGTCCCGTGGGTGAGTCGGGGGTCTCTATCCATGTACTACCTCTGTCGAGAGAATGGTAGCCTGAGACGTTGTCCTTGAGTGGATTAGCGTAGAAAATCTCATCTGGGCTGACGTAGAAGGAGACGTTATTACTGGACAGCTGATTAGAGGAAGTCGGGATGAAGGGCATAATTGCTGGATCACCGCCTACATTAAAAAATGTCTTGTCGTTCCTATTGTAATAAGAAAACCATGAATAAATGGCATTGCCAGGACCTAAGGCATAATCTTCGTCATGATCATAGATATAGACTCTATCAGGAGTAATGGTCGTGAAGCGTTGCTCAAAACATCTTGGTTCTTCTACTACATTACTTTGCCAGCTTACACTACCATCAGTCGTCATACCTGAATCGAAACTATTATTAAACTCATCGCAATTCTGCCTACCAGTTACAAGTGTAGTATCCTCAAAGTTTATCATTCTGGTACCTATGATAAAATCAATAGGTAGCTTACTAAATGACAAAGCATTATCTGTAGAGTGCCATATCTCATCCAGACCTGTATCAGGACCATCTACTAATACATTACCCGCATGATCCACCTCAAATCGCAGACCACCCTGTTGCCTCTGTATCCACTCATCTTCTTCGAATGCGTAGAATGCATTATCCGTCTGTACGTATATGTTGTCATTGTATGTTTTGAGATCATTTATTTTTGTCGCTGTTACATTTGGGGTTATTGTATCGAAGCGGAGGGGGTTGAGGGAGGTGGGCTTCATAACAAAATCATCATTAAATAAAAAGAATTTTTCAGAATTGGAATTGCTAGCTAAGTGACCTATCACAACTGATTGTATTACATTAAATTCGTTATTTAATACTTGAAGGATACCATCACTAAAATTAGTACTAATAATAATATCTTCAAAAATATTTATTTGAGGACCAAAATTTTCAATAAAAATTTTTTCGAGAATATTTAAATCAAAGTCCATCACGATAAGGTTATTTTCATGATCAGGAATTAAAATTTGATCATTATATATTTGGAAACTGAAAGATGTAAAGTCTAATTCTTGTATAACCAATCTATTCCAAAAAACATCTCTAACCTCAATGAAGTATTTTCCTGAACCTGATAATATTAGATTCACTATTTTATTATCGACTGATCTAGAAGTTAGAATAAAATCATCCCTTTCTGAATTATTATAGCTATTAATTATGTCAAAACTTTCTCCTAAATCTTCAGAATAGTAAACATTTGTATTAGTAGGAATATAGATATTACTATTTAGTGGATTTACATATCCTTTAATCCCAACATTGAATGTGTCCTGGAAAATTTTTCTAAAAGTTCTATTCTCATATATGAAAAAATCTGAAAGGTTAGAAGATAATAATTTATCATTAGTTAATTGAAAATATACTACAGACGAAAGATCTTCTGTAGTAATTAATTCTTGATCGTTGTTTTCGAGGACGCTAACAACATTACATCTGTTTTCTAATGAAGACAATATCACCTCTGAATCATTTAGGTACACAGAAAATATATTGTATTCTGGCAGATGATCCATCTCGTCAAAAACTAAATTCTGAGCTGTAATAGATGAGCTTACTACTAACATTATTATTAAAAACTTAGCTGCATTCATGTAGTAATTTTTAATAAAAATACTCTCATTATCAATAGCATCCAAACTTTTAAATCTTTGAAGCAGAATGAAGAATAGCATTCAAATAGCTATTGAGATTTATCCTTACAAGTTAAATTGTTATCAAAATTCTACCATGTGATCCATGCTTTTTTCCTTTCGACTGAAGCATCGCGGAATGGAGAAATCTTCAGTTACAATTTATCTATAGTGTGTCACCCCTCTGAGGTTTATTCTTTCTTTTGATGTCGTTTTATAAATTTTCATCCCGCTGGGATTATTGTTATATGCAACAATCAGATAGAGATCGATAAAAAGGAGAAATGCCCTAAGAGGAAATTCTGCGCCTTTCTATTTTTATAAATCGTGGCGTTACCAAAATTCTATATTGAGAAAGCAAGACTTAACCACCTCAGTTGTAAGTAATGAGATTAGAAAAATTTGGCTGAAGATTACTCGACTCGTTCCTCGCTCGCAACCTGTTCGGCGTAGAATGACGAAGGGTATTGCAGCCCAGCCTTCTACGTCGTGGCGTTATCAAGATTCTGTCTTGAGTAGGAAAATTTATTTCTTGACAATGACATGACAAGTAAATAGAAAGAATTTTATTTCGAACATCATTCATAGGCACAACTCAGATTTGCCAGGTTTCTAAAACCTTGTAAATCTTGCTCGAACTGTTCGGCATAGAATAACGAAGGGCATTGTAGCCAGCCTTCTACGTCGTGGCGTTATCAAGATTCTGTCTTGAGTAAGAGATATTATTCTACCTCGGCATTTGACTTGAGAGGGAGAGAGATCTTCATGTCGATCATCTTTTCTTTTTTTATTATGCTATTAAGAATCTTTCTTGCATAGGCTCAACTCAGATTTGCCAGGTTTCTAAAACCTTGTAAATCTTGCTCGACATCAAGCGACCCCCTGTTCGGCGTAGAATGAAGAAGAGCATTGTAGCGTAGCCTTCTACATCGTGGCGTTATCAAGATTCTGTCTTAAGTAAGAGATATTATTTTACTTCGGCATGTGACTTAAGGGCGGGAGACCTAATTTACTTATAAGCAATCCACTTAATCAATTCCTTGACAGAAGCCTTCTTACCATACATGAGTATACCGACTCTATATATCCTTGCAGCCAACCATATCAGTACGATGACAGATATAATAGAGGCTATCATAGACAGACCGATCTGCCAGAAAGGAGGCTCAGCAGGTAACCGGACTGGCATGACCACCGGTGCTGTAAATGGAAGAATGGAGGACCACACAGATAAGCTACTATTAGGTGATGTCACCGCAGATATACCTATATACATCGCGACCATCAGAGGTAATGTAGCGATCATCGTAAGTGATTGAGCTTCCTGTATATCATCGCCCACAGCCGATCCGATAGCTGCAAATAATGCAGCATAAGTAAAGTATCCTATCAGAAAATAAAATAGATAGAGAGGTAGAATAAGTAACCAGTTGACTTTCATGATCTCATTAATGACCTTTATAACTTCGTCTTTAGAGCTTTCTACTACTGCACCTGCCTCTGGCATACTGCCTACTATATCAGGACTGACGGTATCCATACCCGACATTCCAAATATTGACATCCCTATCGCAGAAAAAACGGAAATCAATATCATCCATATGACAATCTGCGTCAGACCTACCAGACCGACACCAATTACCTTACCCATCATCAGATCAAATGGTCTCACAGTAGAAATGAGCACTTCGACGATCCTATTAATTTTTTCTTCTGTGACACTTCGCATCACTTGACTACCATATATAATGATGATAAAAAACAAGGCATACCCCACAACACCACCTATACCTGAGCTGACTAAGCTGGTAATGGAAGACATTTCTTTTTCGGTATCTAAGACAGACTTAGGATCGATCTTTACACTTGTATCTATTAGTTTAAGTTGATCCTGATCGATTCCTAGTGATGTGATCTTATAGTTTCTAATTTTTTTTCTGAATAGACTCTGCAATGACTGAGACTCATCTATCGCAAGCTGATTATCAGAATGGAAGGTCATGTAATAATCTTTAGCTTCGACTTGTACCTTCGGTAATACTAATACACCATCTATCTTCTCATCCTTATAAGCTATCAGGGCAGAATTAACATCTGCATAGCTGTAGTCGAAGGTCATATTTTGCTTGCTCTTTATGTCACTGACATCTATGTTAGCCTCATTAATAATCGCAATCTGCTTCTGATCATCGGAGCCTCTAGACAATAGAAAACCTAAAAAACCAAATAGCAAAACCATACCTATAGGAGCCAGAAATGTGGTGAGCAAAAATGTCTTGCTTTTGACTCGTGTTAGATACTCTCTCTTGATAATTTGCTTTATACTATTATTCATAGATTTAAATTTTTGTGAACAGTACTGATGCTTATAGAAGTAGAAATATTAATACATCATTTGCAAAAATGCAATTCTACTTCACAGACGTTATTCATTGCTGCTACCTACTTTTTTGATAAATATTTCGTTGAGTGTGGGCATGATCTCTTGGTAAGAATTAATCTGTATGCCTTCAGATATAAGAGACTGTAATAATGCATTAGAGCTGTAGCCTTCATTGATTTTTATGATGACATGATCTTCTTTGTCCTCTAACACTTTGAATTTCTCGTTAGCTAATTGGCTCGGAAGCTTACCTTTGAACCCTATCTTGTATACGTTGTCCTTAAAGTCTTCCTTGATCTGATCTACCTTTCCTTCTAGTATGATCTTACCTTGATTCATCAGTACTATATCTTCGCATATCTCTTCTACTTGTTCCATCCGATGTGTAGAGAATATAATACTTGTGCCTTCCTTATTGAGTCTATAGATTTCATCTTTGATCAGATTAGTATTGATAGGATCTAGTCCTGAGAATGGTTCATCTAATATGAGCAACTTCGGCTCATGCATGACGGTAGAGATAAATTGTACCTTCTGCTGCATGCCTTTAGACAACTCATCGACCTTCTTATTCCACCAGTCAGTGATTTCAAATTTTTCAAACCATTTGTCGATTTTGCTTTTAGCATCTTTCTTTGACAATCCCTTAAGCTGAGCGAGAAACATCAGCTGATCCCCTACTTTCATTTTTTTGTAGAGGCCTCTTTCTTCCGGTAGGTACCCGATATCCATAGGTGTCAGTCGATTGATGGCCTGACCGTCGATGAGGACTTCCCCTTCATCAGCACCAGTGATCGTAGTGATGATTCTAATTAACGATGTTTTTCCAGCACCGTTAGGACCTAATAACCCGAAAATACTTTGCTTTCTGACGTCGAAACTGACGCCATCCACAGCTCTATGATTGTGGTATTGCTTCACCACGTTCCTTAAGGATAGTATTGGCATAATTTGATTTAGTCTTTCGAATGTATGTGAAACCACAAGATTTTGCGGTAATCTTCGACAAGTTAGCTTAACTATAAGATTAAGAATGCTTATTTTAAAGAAAAATCTAACTAAAACTTAACAAAATTTTAGTGACGTGATAGTCCATTTAAGTCTAAATTGTATCATCAATAAAATAAAAATTATGAAAACCTTATACACACTTTTGTTCAGTATACTAATAAGCGTAAGTCTTGATGCTCAGGTATTTGAATCAAAACAAGATCTTAGCGTAGGTACTCAAAATGCTTTTGCTATGGACCACCCTGATGCTGAGAAAAAAATGGTCGAAGACGCATTAGATGATGCTATAAAAGCTTACGGTAAAGTAAAAAGAAACAGAAAGGCCAAAGAATGGAACTGCGCAGAATGCAAAATTCCTACGATCAGTTCATCACCTATAAGCATCTCTTACAAAGTAGAGGAAGGAAAGGGCCAAGTAACTTCTTATCTTTTCTTTGATAATGGAACAGAATTTTTAAGCTCGGACAATAGTGACAAAGCTGCCGCTATAGAAAAGCTAAATATGGATATATTCTATGATGTCAAAAAAAGAGTGATCAGCAAAGAATTGGAAAATGAAGAAGAAGGGTTAAAAGACTTCAATAAAGATCTATCTAAACTCGAAAAGAAAAACAAAGATCTACACAACGATATAGAAGACTACAAAGAGAAAATAAGAAAGGCTGAAAAAGAAATCGAACAGAACCTACAGTCTCAAGAAGATAAGAAAATCGAAATCGAACAGCAAAAAAATAAGGTGACTGGCATTACTGATAAGCTTAATAACGTCGGTAGAGGAAAATAGCCTTTAGCCTACAATTAAAGACAAATTACCAACACGGATCAGCTATTGCATGGTCCGTGTTTTTGTTTTTTATAGCCTAATTTTGCAAACTCGATATTGGTAATCAGTTACTTGTTGGATTAAAAAAAGATTATTACTTAAGTATTCCACAAAATCATATCCATTACCAACATAGCCTGCTTATATATAATAATATAAAAGTCTACAAGACTGTTCTTAATATTAAATTTGTGACATCTCGAGAATTATCACCATAGTAATCAATAGCTTAAATGGCAAAAAGAAATAATACGTCAAGGGAGAAGAAGGAAGATGGGAGCGAACTGATGTATGGTCGTGTTATGCCGCAAGCTGTAGACTTAGAAGAGGCTGTTCTTGGTGCAGCTATGCTGGATAAGGGAGCATTTTCCATAATAGTCGAGAAACTCAGGCCTGAGAGTTTCTACTTAGATGCCCATGTAGAGATCTTTAATGTCATGATGGAACTATTCGCTAATTCTAAGCCAATAGATATCCTGACAGTCCACGAAGAACTGCGTAAAAGTGGAAAGCTAAAAACCGTCGGCGGTGTCAACTATCTCATGGATATCACTAACAAAGTTGCCTCAGCAGCCAATATAGAATACCATGCACAGATCATTATCCAGAAGTATATACAGCGTGCACTTATAGAAGTATCTACTGTCACGATTAAGGATGCCTATGAGGATGCGAAAGATGTACTGGAGATGCTCGACCAAGCGGAGCAACAATTATTTGATATTACTGACAAGAATCTGAATACAGGATTTCAATCTGTCAGTGCTGTGGCTTCACAACTACAGAAAAAAATCGAAGAACTCAGTCAGCGAGAAGATAATCTAACTGGTGTAACAACAGGATTTGCTGAGTTAGACAAAATAACCAATGGTTGGCAAGTATCTGATCTTATAATTATAGCTGCCAGACCTGCGATGGGTAAGACTGCATTCACATTATCACTTGCTCGTAATGCTGCTGCTAATGGCACAGGCGTCGGTATATTCTCCCTAGAGATGGATAACGAACAACTCGTACAGAGACTCTTATCCATGGAATCCATGATACCCGCCAGTAATTTAAGAGATGCAAACTTAGACCAGGACCAGTTTAATCTACTACATGAAGGCGTACAGAAGTTAAGTGAGATGCCGATCTTCATAGATGACACACCAGCCATTAATATATTCGAACTACGTGCTAAGTGTCGACGACTCAAGCAAAACCACAACATCGGTCTCGTGGTAATAGATTACTTACAACTGATGAGTGCCGGAGATAAGAGCAAGCGAGGGAATCGAGAACAAGAAATATCTAGTATATCTAGGGCACTCAAAGGGATGGCCAAGGAACTGAAAGTGCCCGTCATAGCACTATCACAATTAAGCAGAGCGGTGGAGACAAGAGGCGGTGATAAGAGACCTCAGCTATCTGACCTTAGGGAATCAGGAGCCATCGAGCAAGATGCCGATATCGTCACTTTCCTATATCGTCCAGAATATTATGACCTAGCAGATGACTTGGATACACCTCAGAATCAAGCTGAGATAATAATATCTAAGCACAGAAATGGATCTCTCGGTAGTGTGATGCTAAGATTCTTAAAGCAATATGTTAAGTTCGTAGATGATGACACAGGAGGGTTCCGTAATATACCAGGACAAGGTGGTGCAGATATCTTTGATGATGGAGGCAATAGCTTCATCACAAGACCTTCTAAAATCAACACAGAAGATATCTTCGAATAATCTTTATTTTTTATAGATGAAATATCGACTCAATAAATATATCGCTCATGCTGGCATATGCTCTAGACGTAAAGCTGGAGATTTAGTCAAAGATGGATATATCAAAGTCAATGGTAAGGTCGAAAAGAATCCCGCTATAGAAGTCGATGATAAAGATAAAGTGGAGTACCTGGGTAAATTGCTCAAACCCATAAAAAAGAAAATATACCTCCTTCTTAATAAGCCAAAAAACGTCATCTCGACAATGAGTGATGAGCGAGGAAGAAAGACAGTATGGGATATCGTCAAGTCAAAGGTCGATATCAAAATCAATCCAGTAGGTAGACTGGACAGAAATACTACAGGACTGATACTTATGACTAATGATGGAGAATTATCCCAAAGGTTAGCCCATCCTAAAACCAAGGTCAAAAAAATATATCAAGTCACATTAGACAAACCACTATTAGAAGAAGACCTTAAGAAGATCCAAAAAGGATTTCCTCTGGAAGATGGATTTGCCAAAGTAGATGTTATAAGCTATATAGATAATGAACCTCAAAACTGTGTCGGTGTCCAGTTACACAGTGGTAAGAATAGAATTATTCGTAGGATTTTTGAACATATGGAATATAATGTAGAGATGCTCGATAGAGTCTATTTCGCAGGATTGACAAAGAAAGACCTTCCTCGAGGTTGGAGTCGCCGACTGACTCCCAAAGAAGTGATTATGTTAAAGCATTTCATTAGATAATTAAGATTATAAGCTTCTAAAATCTATTATCAGATAAGTTTATATTTGCAGCCTATTAGTATGGAAGATTGGGAAATAGATTTTCATTGGCTTGAATTAAAGCATAAGCTTAAGGGAATGACACAATCTAGTGATCTACCAGACCTTAGGACAATTCTATTGCTGATAGGCATACAAGAATACGGAAGGGTAAAAGAATCCTTTACTAAAGAAGAGAAACAAGATCTCATGCATATCGCAGCTTGCACGATGTTAGAGCAAGATGGCTACTATGAGTTTGCAGGTAGAGACGAGGATGGATGGCCACATTGGGATATCGCTAAGCCATTCACCACTAAGGGTGCTGATGTGCAGGAGAAGATCTTAAAAACGAAAATATTAGAGTACTTTAAAAAATTATAAAAAGAGAACTTATGTTTAAAAATGTCATTTTCGCCATCACAGTAATGCTATTAATATGTTCTTGTAAGGCTAAGCAAGAACTTATACTTATAGAGACGGATTATGGTAATATGAAAGTAAGTCTATATGACTCGACACCTAAGCACAAAGAAAATATGATGAAATTAGCTAAGGAAGGATATTATGATGGGACATTATTCCATAGAGTCATTCCAGGATTCATGATACAAGGTGGAGACCCAGATTCTAAAGGAGCAGCAGCAGGTCAGAGGTTAGGTGGAGGCGGACCTAACTATAGAGTAGATGCAGAGATCGGTGCCGTACATTACAAGGGAGCACTTGCAGCTGCAAGAACAGGCGCAGGTAACCCTGAGAAAAAATCTTCAGGTTCACAATTCTATATCGTACAAGGAAAGCCAGTGCAGATCGACCAACTTGAAAAGATGGGATCGTCTAAGGGCATTACATATACAGAAGAGCAAAAAGCTAGATATGCTAAGGACGGAGGAGCCCCTTTCTTAGATGGTGATTATACCGTATTCGGAGAAGTAATAGAAGGAATGGAAGTTATAGATAAAATCGCAGCAGTACAAATCGGGGGATCTGATAGACCAGTACAAGATGTAGCGATGAAGGTAAGTGTGATAAAGCAATAAGAAATACTTTGAAAATATGGATACTTGGTGTCGCTTTCTGCTGCACCTTTATAGCTTGTGCTAAGCCTATTGCTGACTTCAGAATAGCAAAGGATAAGTCTACAGCACCTACACATGTTAGATTAGAAAATACATCTGTAGGTGCTGATAATTTCGTGTGGATTATAGATAAGGATACCATATCTAATGATACAGATGCATCCCACTTATTCCTAGAATCTGGTAGGCACACCATAGAATTGCTGTCAACTAAGGGATCCAAACAGTCCAAATCTACTAAAGAAATAATTCTCACTGCCCCTACCACTTGCATGGTACATATGGAAACTAATTATGGTTCTCTAACCTTAGCACTGAGCGAGGAAACACCTATACATAGAGACAATTTCATACAACTTGTAGAAGCTGGATACTACAATGACATACGCTTCCATAGGGTTATAGATGGCTTTATGATACAAGCCGGTGACCACAATACTCGTATCACCAAAAATAAGGTCCAACATGAAGAACAAATACAACAAGAAATAACAGACAAACTGATACACCACAAAGGTGCTCTTGCTGCAGCAAGGATGCCTGATAATATGAATCCAGATAGAGCATCCTCAGGCACACAATTCTATATCGTAGATGGCAGAGAGCTTACTCGAGATGTTCTTTTCGATACACCTAATGACAGACTCTCAGATTATACTAAGGAGCAGGTAGCCCAATATATATCTGAAGGTGGTACACCACAATTAGATGGTGCATATACTGTATTTGGTTATCTTGTGGAGGGATATGATACCTTAGAAAAAATAAGTCAGGTGAAAACTGGTATTGCGGATTTTCCCGAAGACAATGTAGTAATTAAGAAAGCTTTCGTCATAGATTAAGATGAGCCATATGAAGGAAATATTAGGAATAGATGTAGGTGCAACTGGAATAAAAGGTGGCATCGTGGACTTAGAAAAAGGCAAGCTCATCACTGAGCGATACAAGTTACTAACGCCAGAAAATAAGAAACCTAATGCTATTGCCGATACTGTTAGGCAGATAAGTGAAAAATTCAATTGGAAAAATCAACCCATTGGAATTGGATTCCCAGCTGTAATTAAAAATAACAAGAGCGCTACGGCTGCTAACATAGATAAATCATGGATAGGTCTCAATGTCAAAGACCTCTTCTCTGATGCCACCAATAACAAGTGTACCGTATTCAATGATGCAGATGCTGCAGGTATTGCAGAGATGACTTTCGGAATAGGTCATAATGTCAAAGGTACCGTCCTATTATTAACCTTAGGCACAGGAATAGGGTCTGCATTATTTAGAGATGGGATACTAGTTCCTAATCTCGAACTGGGACATCTTATCTATAAGCAGGGTATCGCAGAACATTATGCTTCTAACCATGCAAGAAAATCTAAAGATCTATCCTGGGAAAAATATGGAAACGAACTCAATAAGGTTCTCAATCATATAGATTTCCTATTCTCACCTGACTTAATGGTCATAGGCGGTGGTATCAGCAAAAAATTCAAAGAATACGGATCTTATATCTCTTCTGACCTAAATGTCAAACCTGCACTACACCATAATAATGCTGGAATCATAGGTGCCGCAATGTCAGTCTTATACAAGCAAAAAAACAAAGGCAACTAAAATTAATCAGCTGCCTTCATTTTAAAATGAGATTGAGTAATGCCTAAAATATTCTTTGCAGAATAATATCAAATTATTCTTGTGGTACTTCTTGTTTATAATAATTAATCATAGACTGTAATTCCCTGACCAGTTCTAATTCTGGTTCTATATCGAATATGATCGTATGCTGAGAAAAGTCTTCCATAAGCCCTTCCTCAAATGCTATAAATGCTTCTTTCTTATCCCCATTCAGATACAGAGCAACACCCTTACAGAAAAGTAGATCTGCTCCGAAGGTAAAATCATCAGATTCTTCGAATACTGTCAATGCTTTTTCTTTCTTACCCATCTTGATGAGAAAAGAAATGTATTCTGTCCAGTATTGACTCTGTACGGGACCGATTTCTATGGCCTGACCATAGAAGAATTCTGCTTTGTCATATCCCCCGATTGCATTGTGTGCTTGGGCCATAGATAGATAATAATCTTCTATATTATCTTCTAAGGTTATCGCTTTGTGATAAGCATTGATTGCTTTAGTCCAGCTCTGCGCCTTAGCATAACAAAGACCTAATTTATAATATACTTCATCATTATACGGATCGAGCTTCAGTAACTTATTAAGTATAATTCTGGCTTTGTTGAGATTATTAAGTTCATACTCACAATCTGCCATATTAATAAGTACCTCCTCATTAATGCCGAATATCTCCAGATAGATCTGATATATATTCAGAGCTCGTTTGTATTTTTTCTCTTGGATACAGATGTCTGCACAGTCGAGGTAACCATTCTCAAAATTCTTCTCAGTAATGAATGAATACTCTAATGCATCTATAGCTTCTGCATATTCTCCTGTACAGGATAGAGCATGCCCTAAGTTGTACCATGCAAGATATGAAAAAGGACTCTCGTCGATGACCATCTTATGGAATTCTATACTTGCCTCGTAATTCTTACTTAGCTGTACAGCAAACCCAATTCTTTCCATCGCTTCATCATTGTGTAGATCACAGATGACAGACTTCGTCAGCGACTCATACATGCCATCATAATCTCTTATGACTTCGCTTATATATGACTCGCTGAGATAGACGTCCGAAAGATCATCTTTAGATACATATCTTTTTAGTTCTTCCAAGATCTCAGTGGCACCTTGCACTTCGCCTTGGAATGATAGTATCTTAATCTTCAGTAATAAAACATCATGTTCGTAAGGGGAAATCTTTTCTGCTTTGTCTAATATTCTTAGAGCATTGTCGTGGTCATTAGTTTGGAATAATAGTCTTGCTTTTATAATATAAAAGTCGGGTCTAAAACTAAATTGATCCAATGCCATGTCAGCAACCTCTAGGGCTTTGACGTACTGAAGTTCCTCTTCGTAAAATCTAATCAATTCTAAAAAAGTTTTTTCGTCATAAACTTTTTTAAGTCCTTTCTCGAAATCACTTTCGAAATCAGATAAGAGATTTAGAAAAGAAACATCTCTTTTGGTTCTATGTTCCATTAAAAGCTGTTGGTATTAAGATTATAATGCGAGGTAAATATAACCAAATTCAATACTTTCAAAACCTATAGACAAATATATTTTAGGTAGTTATTTCTATTTACAAAATGTATATGTGTAACTGGTAGATACTTAATTACCTACGCAGAATCATATATAAAATACAAAGGTGGATTTTAATTGTTAATTTTTATTCTATCCGCTTTCTCAAGGTTATTGTATAGCTTTTGTAATAGATAAGTATCCTAATTTCTTAGGTTTTCTATAAGCAATTAGCTAAAAAATTCGGATAATAACTTCTTGACTTTACTTAAAAAAAATAGCCACAACAGTTGTTGCAGCTACTTGAAAACTATTCATCTCCATTTATCTGTTTTTATGTTCTTTATCCCTTATCCGATCTTTAATGTTTCGGATCATGTCTTCTTTGAATTTTCTATCATAGCGAAGCAGTAGAAGTGTCTTCTTAGGTCCGATAATTTTTTTAAACTTTTCCACATATTCTTTCTTGAGATCGATAGCTTTCTGTTCATTAATTATCATATCATCTAACATCGTACTTGCTGACACATCATCTATCTCAGATCTTTCCCCTCTCATATGAGGTCTAGCTTCTCTCATCGACTTATGAAATTCATTATATACTGGCCAAAACCCTTGAGCTTCTTCCGGTGTAAGCTCTAATTTATCAGATAAAAATGCAATCTTTTTAGATTCGATTCTTTCTCTAACTTTGTCTCTTTTTTCTTGTGCTTGGAGAGTAATACTACTAGTAATAAGTAGACCTAAAATTATTATTCTAATCATATTATGGTATTGTTATTTCTTTAAAATATTTCTGATTGTAATTCTTCTAATTCGGCATAAGACAATTCACTTAATATCTCAGTTAGCATTAATTCATCTTCATCTTCGACTATCGTTTCTTCTATAGAACTTATATCTATGTATAATTCTTCATCTATTATATCTGCACCGTCTATATAGTAAGCTATAGCGTCTTCTGTAGACAGATAGTCTTCTTCTCTACTCATATAACTGATCGATAACACAATTATCACTATGAGTAATGATGCAGCGATAGATAACATCGTGATCAGATTTCTATATTTCACTTTGTGCTTACCATAATCTCGATCTATAATAGTACTGAAGTATGACTCTGGCACTTTATACATATTGACTTTTGAGATCGCATCTATATTAGGTATATCGAGAGCATCACTCTCACCGTTGTGTGCAGCTAATTGATCCATAATCCGATTTGGAAGCTGATCAAAATAATTTTCTGGTATTTTCTTATCCGACATGATCCACATTTTCGATGAGGTGATTTTCTATTTTCTTTGCTGCATGATGATACGATGCCTTAAGTGACCCGACTGACACTTCCAGTATTTCTGCGATTTCACTATAACTTAGATCATCATAATATCTCATATTAAATACTTGCTTCTGCCTCATGGGTAGTTTTGCAATTGCAGCGATGAGCTTGACTTGTGCCTCATTGCCATCGAAGTAATCATCCGCTTTTAGTTGTTGCTCTAATGATACTTCATTAAGCTCTCCAGAGACTTTTAGATGCTTTTTTTTCTTTTGTATAAATGTGATAGCCTCATTAGTTGCGATTCTATATAACCATGTATAAAGCTTAGAGTCTTGTTTAAATTTTCTGATATGCTTATACACTTTTATAAATGTATTTTGTATCACATCATCTGCATCTTCATGGATGTGGACCATCCTTCTAATGTGCCAGTAGAGTGGTTCTTGATACTTCAATATTAGAACCCGTAGACCTTTATCAAAGGTTTTCTCTTCGCCTATGAGTTGTAGTATATCTATATCAGAATTAGTATCCACAGTAATCTATAATTTATATTACTTATAGGACCGCATCTTCAACTGAAGGTTTAAAATGCAAACTAAAAACTGTATGAATAACACCGACAAAAGTTCTGAAGTGCTTTACAGCTTTGCTGAACTATTAAATAGATATTCTCTATAGATCGAGCTGATTTTTTTCATTGGGAAATATAGCTATCGGCTTGTGAGCTTTAGCTTCTTCTGGTGTCATCCATGCATATGAGATAATGATGACGATATCCCCTAACTCACACTTACGAGCGGCAGCACCATTGAGGCATATAATTCCAGATTTTCTCTCTCCAGGTATCACGTAGGTTTCTAGCCTTTCACCATTATTATTATTTACAATCTGTACTCGCTCACCTTCTATTATATTAGAAGCTTCCATGAGGTCCTCATCTATTGTGATAGATCCTACATAATTAAGATTAGCCTGAGTAACAGTGGCTCTGTGGATTTTCGACTTGTGTATCTGCAATAACATGACGCAAATTTATAATTACCCTTATTAATAAACTACTACCTGATGGTTATTTCTCCTTTTAATATCATGTTATCTATTAATCTGACATCTCCTGCCCATACCGCTGTGCATGCAACGATAAGATCGTGATCCTGAGGTCGCTTCACAGGAAGTAGGCTATGTCCGTCTACTATAGTAAAATATTCAGGCTTAAATCCAGGAATAGTAAGCTTCTCGATAGCCTTCCGCTCTATATATTCTACAGAAAACTCTGATAATTGCGACTTAGCCAGCAGTAATGTCTGGTGGATGATAGGTGTAACTGGTCTTAATTCTGGATCTAATCTTACATTCCTTGAGCTCATAGCCAGCCCATCTGCCTCTCTGACGATGGGGACTACTCGTAATTGTGTCTTTGACTCTAACTCACTAAGCATATAATCTATGACCGTAAATTGCTGGAAATCCTTCTGCCCCATATAGAGGTTATCTGGACCGATTATATCCAGTAGCCGATTGACGACTTGTACTACACCTTCAAAATGTCCCGGCCTATTAGGGCCCTCCATAAGTGAAGTAAGCGAAGATATATCGAGATCGACTTTGGTAATTAAATCCTTAGGATATACCTGAGATGGTAGTGGTGCAAATAAGTAGTTGCAGCCATTTTTCTTAAGTAATGCAGCATCTCCTTTTAGGTCCCGTGGGTACTTATCTAAGTCATCCTTTTGATTAAATTGTGTAGGATTCACAAATATACTGGCCACTGTGACATCATTCTGCTTAGCCGACTGTCGAATAAGAGACATATGGCCATCATGTAATGCCCCCATCGTAGGCGTGAATCCTATTGTAAGACCTTCTTCTCTTATCGTATTAAGGTGTCGCTGAAGGCTGAGCACCCTCTTCAGTATTCTCATAACTTACTTAACAAAGAAATGTCTGTATAAATTCATTGCCCAAACCACTTTTTGATGACAATTTCGGTCAATTTGTCCTTGGGGGTATAGTCTTTAGGGATATAACTTTCATGTCCAGGCATACATAGTATACTAAATACTCTATATATGACTTCCCATTGTCTCCCGTCGATTTTATATTTTATGATATTCTGTCCATGTGAGTTATATCGAGAAGAAACGCAGCAAACCCAGTCTGCCTGAGTTTCCATAATTCTTGGAAACGGATTTTTCTCAAAGATAGTGGGTGGAGCTACGATAGAAAGTCCATTAATTTTTCCCTTCTGTCCATAGCAATGAGCATTGATTCCAATAATGGAGACTAGCTACCCAGCGATTATTATTATATAAGATAATGCTCTAATCATACCCTATTCATTTTTGTCATTATATTGTAACGATGAAATTAAAAAATCTATACGTAGCCGCCACTAGTCAGCATGTAGGGAAGACGACTTCGACATTAGGATTAGCGGCAAGCTTTATGAAGGCCAATATAAATACTGGTTACTGTAAGCCAGTAGGTCAGCGGCATATAGAGCTTAAGGGAAGTGTTGTCGATAAGGATGCAGTATTATTTGCAGATCTTCTTAAGCTGGATATAGAGCCTACCATCCATAGTCCTGTCATCATAGGCAAAGGTGCTACAGCTAAATATCTAGAAGATCCAGAAAAGTATGATCTCAAAAAACTCATTACTCATGCAAGAGATATGCTTAATGAGCAACATGATGCCGTCATATATGAAGGTACTGGTCATCCAGGCGTAGGCTCAGTTGCAGATGTGTCTAATGCTGATGTTGCCAAACTCTTAGATGCTAAGGTTGTCATGGTTGTAGAGGGTGGCATCGGTAACACAATAGACAAACTCAATATGTCCATGGGTCTATTCCGTGAAAGTAATGTGCCTATCATCGGTGTCATTATCAATAAAGTCATTCCAGACAAGATAGAGATGGTCACTAATTATGTAGGAAAGTGGCTAGACAAAAAAGACTTAAGACTACTGGGTGTCGTACCCTATGATAATACATTAGGCTATCCATTACTCTGGACTATTTCTAATTCTATCAATGGAACATTTGAATATTATTCGGAGAGAGGATTTAACAAAATAGAGAATATCTTACCTGGCTCGATTGTAGACCCAGAGTTTATCAAAAAATCCAATGACAATCTTCTTGTAGTAAGCTCTAGAGTATTAGGCAAAGCCATCGATAGAATAAAAGAAATATCAGAATCTGAAAATATCGAAGGTGCTCCACTTTCAGGGATCATCCTTACAGGAGAAGGAAATATATCTAAGGTCTGTAAGACCTATATAGAAGATTATAAAATTCCCGTCGTCAGGACACAACTCGATACCTATGGTGTCGTCATCAAAATAAGTAAGCTAGAGGTTAAGATAATCCGTAGAACCCCATGGAAGATATCAAAGGCCATAGAGCTTATCAATGAAAATGTGGACATTAAAGAGATGATACGTTTACTAAGGGAGTAAGTCAAAAAGAAAAGCTGCTAATACAACATATTGATTAGCAGCTTTTCTATAATAATTACAATTTAGAACTTATAATACTATTACCCCATCCGCCATAAATTTCAACTCTTCCTTGGGGCTTGTGATCTTGTCTATTTCTTCTTGACTAAGGCCTTCATCCTCAGCATAGTGCTTTAGCTCGTCCACAGAGGTAACTTCTCTGTAAGCAGTTCCTTCTATTACCACCTTCTCACCAGCAAGATCTATAGGCATGAAAAATGCATAGTCTTTAAATTTAACAAAAATGGACTTCTCTACATTTCCGTCATCGGGGGTAAGGTTCATCCAGCAACCTTTCGTTTGGCATACTGATTCCACATTTCCCTTCAGCTTTGTTCTGACAGAGTCTTGAGTAGCTAATTTAGAAAGTAGCTGATCGATGCTGATGGAATTATCAGCTGTAATGACGGTTCCGTAAGTATTTCCAGCCTCAGCAGGTTGAGGAGCTGGCTTACATGAGAATGCACATAATAATGCTAATGATGTGATAATGAAAAGCTTATTCATATTAATTTTTATATATGTTTTGTAAATATAATTTCTAGAACATTACTAAATGTAAATGCTTTGCTTTGAAAGTAATAAAATTATATATTTGCAGCCCTTTTTAAAAGAAAAAAAGAATTTAAATATCTAATGAATCAATACGAGATAACTTTCATCATCGATCCCGTTCTGCCAGGTGATGAAATTAACAAGGCAGCCGCAGCTTACGAAAAGTTGCTTAAAGATGAGTCATGTACTATAGTAAATGTAGACAACATAGGCTTACAACAACTCGCTTACCCTATCAAAAGGAAAAATTCTGGAGTATACAAGTGCATAGAGTTTCAGACTGAAACTGGTGCTACTATACCTAAGATGGAATTAGCCATGAGAAGGGATGAGAGAATTATGAGATTCCTAACTGTCAGATTAGACAAGTATGGTGTAAAGTATAATGAAGACAAGCGTAATGGCCTCATCGGATCTAAGAAATCTAAAGATGACTCTAAGGAGGAAACTAAGGAAACTGTTGTAAAAGATGACCTGACACTAATAGAAGGTATCGATTACAAAGCAGGAAAGCTTCTTAAGACTTCAGGTGTAAAGACTTATGCACAACTTGCAGAAAGCTCAGTAGCTGATGTCAAAAACATATTGTCTAAAGGAGGCACTAACTATGCAGAGTTGGACCCATCATCATGGGCTACTCAAGCATCTCTTGCTGCAGACGGTAAGTGGGCAGAGCTCAATGACATGAAGTACAAATTAGTTCACGGTGAATCTTCTGAGGAAGAGTAAAAAATTAGAAAATGGCTACTAGAGACGAAATAAAGTTCTTAAGCAATCCGAGTATTGGTAAAGACAACAAAAAATATTGCCGATTCAAAAAATTCGGTATTAAGCATATTGACTATAGAGATCCTGATTTCTTATTACAGTTCATCAATGAGCAGGGTAAGTTATTACCTAGAAGAATTACAGGTAACTCATTAAAGTATCAAAAGAAAGTTGCAGTTGCAGTAAAGAGAGCAAGACACCTTGCTATCCTTCCTTACGTTGCTGATTTACTCAAATAATTAAAACATTCTGACATGGACGTAATATTATTAGAAAGTTTAGATAACGTAGGTTACAAGCACGAAATCGTAAAGGTAAAGCCAGGATATGGCAGAAATTATCTCATACCTAAGGGATTTGCTGTGATTGCTAATGCGACTAACAAAGGCAAGCTAGATAAGCTTAAGGAAGAAGAAGTGAGCAAAGAAAATGCTCGTATCGAAGATTATAAAGTAATGGCAGAAAAAATCAAAGGCCAGACTGTGAAGATCGGAGTCAAGTCAGGTACTTCTGGTAAGATTTTCGGTAAGGTGACCAATGTACAAGTATTGGCTGCTCTTAAGGAAAACTTTGACATCGAGATAGAGAGAAAGAAAGTTGTTCTGACGGAGGAACCAAAAGAAATCGGCACTTATACTGCTAATATCAATTTCCACCCTGATGTAACTGAGGACATCACTTTGGAATTGGTTAAGGAATAATAAGCAACAAGCTGAGATTCAAACTTGAATCTTATTGTAACAGATATATTAAGACTGCTCTTTTGAGCGGTCTTTTTTTTGTCAAATTATTCTAATTCAAAAACAAAAGGTGAAACTGTAATCCATCTACACGATTGTATTCGATAGCCGGAGCAGGCCACTTGAGAAGATTAAGTAAGTCTAGTACCGTATTCACAAATCGGCTTTTAGTTCTGATAGCACTTAGATTATAATCTAAAGAAAGTATGTACTGCCTATGTCTCTGATATGAGATCGGATCTAAAATATAATTCTCATTGTCGATTTTCCACTTATTCTCAAATCCTCCATACATATCCTCTCCACTATACCCTGCCGCTATGGACAACCATTTTGGCCATTTGGAATCCTTTATAAAAGAGGCGACATCGACACTCAGCCATATCGTCTGCCCATTATAATCCTTAAGAAAACCCTCTACCCCACTACCAAAAAGAGCATCGACACGTCGCTCCAAAGGAATAGAAAACTGACCACTCTCAGATGAAATAATTTCTGACGAGTGAACTACAGGCCAATAAGACATTTTCATACTGAGTCTTTGCTCTTTCCATAATTTCTGTTGTATTGCAAATCCCGTAACACCCACCACATTAGCTATGCAGTCCGTGTATGAGAAGCCCCACTTAGAAGAAAAGCCATCCATCACCTCTATGGTAGTCTGAAACCCTAAACCTAATAATGTACTATACAAGATGGACTTATCATCATCGTAACCTGCCCATTGCATGCTATTATACATCAGCACAGATTGGTTATACGCAGAGAACACGTGCCCCATCTTATCCATCTGTAGCCACTCTCTGCTATCATCGAATAGATGGAAGCCACTCTGCGGATTCTGACGATACCAAGCAAAATAAAGCGCCGTGGATCCAGCAACATAAGTGCCAAGAGTTCCATAGGTGAGGGTTGCTTGTCTCCTATCCAGTAATCTAAGATACTCCATAGAAGTGCTATCCTTCTGAGCATAACTATAACTTATGGTCATCAGGAGAAATAGTATTATGAAAGATCTAAGCTTCACATCATAAAATTAGGGATAATAAGCTATATCAAACGACCTTAAAATGATCTGTCAAAGCAGCTTTTTTGAGAAAATGGGGATATTCTAAGTGTATAGAAGCGATATATACGACGATTGCCATATCTAATTAGATAAGTATATTTCATTTACAATATCGAATGAGTTATTTTAGCTAAAATTAAAGCTTAAAGAACTAATGAAAACGTCTATGACGTGCATAATTACTATGGCCAATAATTTTGAATAGTATTTTTAATTGGTCAAACGTCATAACATTCACAAAATTTTTGAATAAATGAGATTAAGGTACATACTTTTATTAATGATAGGCTTAGCAAGCAGTGCAGCGATGAGTCAGGATTTCCACAATACATACTGGCAATTTGCTCCCGTAGAAGTTAATCCAGCATTCACAGGGGCATTCTACGGAAATCTCAGGATTAATGGAATAGGTAGAAACCAAGGTCGTAATACTGCCAATGGTAATAACATCGAATCTGATGCAGGAAGAAATGAATTTAATGATCTGAGTCTTGCTGTAGATGGCAGTCTGCCATTTGGGCTTAAGGATACAGATTGGGTCTCATTAGGTATCAATGTATCGAGATCCACAGTAGGTGCTGGACAATTCAAAAGAAACTTTGCAGGGATAGCTGCAGCATATCATCTGAGCCTTAATAAAGATCAGACCTCAGTATTTTCATTAGGTCTAAAGTATGGAAGTTACAGTACTTCTTTTGGATCAAATGAAGACTTTATAAGCCCTTTAGAACTAACTGGTGTCACAGATCCTAATTTAAGTAATTTTTTATCGGGTGAAGATTCCGAGCTCAGTACAAATGACTTTATGATAGGAGCAATATTTACGACTCCAGTTGGAGATAATGCTGATCTAAGAATTGGAATAGCCAGTGACCATATACTAAATCCTGAATTGGGTGTTGCTATGACAGAACCAATCGATCCAATGAATCCTGATCCTCCTGTTAGAATTCCTGCAGAACAACTTAAAAGGAGACTAAATGTCTTCGCCCAATATTACGTAAGCCTTTCGGACAAGGTTGTATTCAATCCGACAGTCCTATACATGACAACTGATAATGCTTCCGTTATATTAATGCAGGGCCTATTTTCATATATGCTTAATGCAGAAAAGGAAATTATCCTAAATGCTGGGATTGGAGTCAGATTAAATGATAACGCTGATGTACCACTATTCTTAGGAGCTGACTGGAAAGATTGGAGATTTGGTCTAAGCTATGATACTAACATTGCGGGATTAACGCCTTCTAACGGAACATTTGGCGCCATAGAATTGGCCGTCAGTAAGATCATCAGTTGGGAAAAGAAAGCAACCGTTAAGCCAAAATTTGTTTGTCCAAGACTTTAGAATTTCGATTATAATAACCATTAGGAATGATTAGAAAACTATATAATAATTCTATTTGCATGTTCAGAATAATACTCTTACTTCTCTGCATATCTGTAGCATACAACATCGATGCACAACCGATTACAAAAAATTCTTTTGAACAGAAAGTTGCTGCAGCGCAAGAAGCAGAGGATAATGAAAATTACCTCGGTGCATTCGAGTGGTATGAGAAAGCGTATGATGACATCCGCAAAGGCAGTCGTGGCAATCCAAGAGTCAAGGAATTTGCAATTAAGTTAGCTGAGTTAAGCTACATCCTTAGAGATTATGAAAAAGCTGAGAAGGGATATTATAGAATCCTCAAGAATGATGACGAACGTGTGTACACAGATCTATCTTATGGATATGGTATGTCACTGAAGGCACTGGCTAAGTATGATAAAGCCATCGATGCATTCAACAATCTGATTACTTACTCTAATAATGAAGAGCTAAAAAATAAAGCCAGATTTGAGTTAGATGGAATATTACTTGTAGAAGGCCTCGAACCTAATATCGAGACTGCATTCAAACCATTAGATAAAGAGGTCAATTCTGCATCTGCAGAATATTCGCCTCGTGAGAATAATGATGGCATGCTATACTACGGATCATTGGACAGAAAAGATGCCATAGAAGTAGATGGTAAAGAAGCAGATTATCATGCTAAGATATTTGTTGCTAAGAGAGATGACAAAGGAAAATTCGATGATGCTGAAGCACTTAAGCAAAATGTCAATCGAAAAGATTTTCACAATACACATTTAGCATTTTCGGAGGATGGACGGACAATGTACTTCACTCGTGTTCAGACATTAGGTACGGAGATTACATCATCTAAGCTGATGAGAAGTTATAAGAAAGATTCTGGCTGGAGTGCCGCAGAAGAGCTACCTACTGTTAATGGAGAGTGGCTCAGCAAGCATCCAGCTATAGGGTCATTGTATGGCCGAAGTGTCCTATATTTTGTATCAGATATGGACGGTGGTATGGGAGGTATGGATATATTCTATTCTAACATTCTAGGAGATGGAGAATTCTCAGCTCCTGTTAATTTAGGGAAGAATATCAATACGAAAGGTGATGAAGTAGGACCATTTTTCTATGAGGGCACACTGTACTTCAGCTCTAATGGCTTACCTAACATTGGGGGTTTCGATATCTATTACAGCTTGTGGGATGGCGCCGATTGGAGCCAACCAGAAAATATGGGCTTTGGGTTTAATTCATCTTTTGATGACCTCTACCTAAGTTTTGTTACAGAAGGTAATAGAGGATATATCGTATCTAATAGGCCTTCAGACAGTAAGAAAAGATTACGTAGTAAGACCTGTTGTGATGATATATTTGAATTTACAATCAGAGAAATAGTCATAGACTTGTTAGCAACAGTCGTCAAAGAAGATCAATCTCCCTTAGAAGGTGCAACCGTAAAGTTAGAGAACCTAACTGACCCTATCACCTACCCGACTGATATGAAGTATAATGCTCTGGGACATGAGTTTCAGTTCCTATTAGATTCTGATTACAAGTATAGAGCATACATCACAAGGGAAGGATATTATCCTGATACGATTGACTTTAACACTGCAGGAATTCTCGATAACTATACTGTCAAGAAAAAAATTAGCCTTAAGCCATTACCTGTAGAAGAGGTACCTGATGATACAGAAACAGAAGTCGTAGAGAAAAATGAAACCTTCAGACTTAATAATATTTACTATGATCTTGATGATGATAAGATCCTCAAAGATGCAGAGCAAGACCTGTATTTGCTTAAGGAACTGATGGATCAATACCCGACTTTAGTTATAGAATTATCCTCACACACTGATTCACAAGGTAGAGATCGATATAACCAAGAACTATCTCAGCGAAGAGCTGAATCCGCAAAAAAATGGCTGGTCAAGAAGGGCATCGACAGAAACCGCATCAAGCCAGTAGGTTACGGGGAGACACAGATACTGAATAGATGTATCAATAGGGTCAAATGTAGTGATGATGAGCATCGATTCAATAGAAGAACTGAATTCAAAATGATAGAAGGTCCAGATACGATCACTATCAGAAGAACCAATGACGATGGAGAATAATCCAAAAAATTAAACTAATAAATAAAGCCAATGAAGCTGATCGCCTTATTGGCTTTTTTACGCCTATGAAGCACATTCTATATATTTCGTTATCATTCATATTTATATTTCTTTCGTGCAAGAGTGAAGAAGATAAACTTATAGAACTCATAGAAGTGGAAGTAAAGGCACTTACGACAATCGAAAAGAAGAAAGATTATCTACAGAAAATCTTCCATACCTATATCAACCTTAGAAAGCAAGAAACGGAGTATTGGAACACATACGGAAGAAACTCTGATGAATATGATAATCTCATAGCCGCTAACCGAAATCAAGATCTTAGTGATATGCTCAGAGTAGAAAAATATCTTGATAATTATGGATACCCAAGTATTATGAAGTTCGGGTATCAACCCAGTATAATTCCCATCGTACAATCTATACAGGTAGATGACATTGGTGTATATCTCGAGAATTACAAGTACTTCTATGATGCCTATAAATTTAATGACATCTCTGGTGAGTTATTCTTAAAGTACCTAAGAAAACTACAATCCAAGACTTCCGATAATCAATACTCTCATGTCGAATATCCAGAATCAGACAATGAAATAGAAGAAAATATAGAAATTATTATAAAAGAATTACGTCTTAATAAATAGGTAAATCCTAATTACAAATACAACTATGCACTTATCAACTAAATTAATCATTGCATTATTCGTTATTACATTAGCTGCTTGCAAGACTCAGAAGGACATCGTATACGAGGCACCAATTATAGAAGAACGATTATTAGATACTGTCGTCGTTACTGCAGAGGCCATCGATCCTGATGGGGAACCGACTTACGAACTACCTGTATATAATCCATCAGCAACTAGAGAACACGACTTGTTACATACAAAACTGGAAGTGTCATTTGACTGGAAAAAACAACATGTTTTGGGTAATGCAACACTATCTTTAAGACCATTTTTCTATACAACTAATACGCTGACTTTAGATGCTAAAGTGTTCGATATACATAGTATCAAAATGGGCAACACAGAATTAAATTATAAATATGACCAGCAAAAGTTAGTCATAGATCTTGGAAGAGCATATACCAAAGACGAAGAATATTCCATAACTATAAGCTACACCGCTAAGCCAAACGAAGGCCCGTCAGGCGGTAGCGCAGCTATTTCTTCTGACAAAGGGTTATTCTTCATCAATCCACACAAAGAAGACAGCTTCAAGCCACAGCAAATATGGACTCAAGGAGAAACTGAGAATAGTAGCAGATGGTTTCCGACCATCGACAAGCCTAATGAGAGGTGCTCGCAAGAAATATATATCACAGTACAGGATCGATTCCAGACATTATCTAATGGCCTGCTTATCTCTTCTAACAAAAATGCTAACGGTACGAGAACAGACTACTGGAAGCAAGAGAAAGCACATGCACCATATCTATTCATGCTAGGTATAGGTGAGTATGCTGTAGTAGAAGATAAGTGGGGAGATATTCCGCTGATGTACTATGTAGAAAAAGAATACGAAGCTGATGCTAAGAATATATTTGGGAATACGCCTGAGATGTTACAATTCTTTTCTGACAAACTTGGTTATAAATACCCTTGGGATAAATATGCCCAGATCGTATGTAAAGATTATGTATCTGGAGCAATGGAAAATACTGGAGCAGTTGTTTTTGGAGATTTCGTACAGAAACATTCTGATGAGTTACTCGATGGCAATAACGATGACATCGTAGCTCATGAGATGTTTCACCATTGGTTTGGTGATCTGGTTACTTGCGAGAGCTGGTCTAACCTTACGCTAAATGAAGGCTTTGCTAATTACAGCGAGTTTCTCTGGCAAGAACACAAGTATGGACCAGAAGCATCCGAAAGAAAACGCTTACAAGACCTTAACGGATACCTAATGTCTTCAGGGCAACAAGGGACACATGATTTGATAGATTTTGAGTACGGTAATAAGGAAGAGATGTTCGATGCTCATAGTTACAACAAAGGTGGACTGATTGTACACATGCTGCGTAACTACGTAGGTGACGAAGCGTTCTATGCTTCTCTTAACAGATATCTCAACAGAAATGAATATACAGATGTCGAAGCACATGAGCTAAGGCTGGCATTCGAAGATACCGTAGGCGAAGATCTCAATTGGTTCTTTAATCAATGGTTCTATGATAAGGGTCATCCAGTATTGACAGTAGATTATAATATAGATCCAGAATCTAAATCTGTGTTATTTGCCATAGAGCAGACGCAAGATCCAGATGAGAATCCAGCGATATTCCAGTTACCGGTCAAGACTAAGTTGTACTACCCTTCTGGAAAAGTAGAGACAGTAGAGAATATGATTAATCAACGTCAGCAAGAAATCTACATCGATATAGAAGGGGATGAGATGCCTGTCGCTGCAGTCCTCGATGGCACACACGATCTGCTGGCTGTCATACATACAGAACTCACAGATCAAGAACATGTGGACTTATATAATTATTCCGATGAATATGCTGACAAGATGAATGCTCTTAAAGCACTCAAAGGTGACAGTCGATACGCAGAGTTATTTACAGATGCAGTAAAGCATGATTCTAAATGCATCAGAGCACTCGGAATTGCTTCTATTAATGTAGCTAAAAACATGGAGCTACTTAAGCAGATCGCTTTGACAGACCCTGCATCTAGCATAAGAGCCAGCGCCCTCAAAAAAATAAAAGATTATGATGTCGCTAAGAAACTAATAAAAACAGATGTTTCATTCAAAGTGAAATCTGAGGCATTTAATATTATCAAAAAAGAGAATAAAGAAGAAGCCATCGCCATAGCGGATGAATTACAGAATGGTAATTATGTACCATTAGTGCCTAAGATGGCAGAACTCTATGCCTCTACAGGTGATGAGAAGTATCTCCCATTTTTCCATGAGAATATTAATAATCTTAGCATGTTTACCTTCTTTAATTACATGACTCAGTATGGAAAGCTGGCTAAGAAATCTTCTGTGGATGGCATCTTACAAACTGCCACAGTACTTAAGAAACTTGCCATGGATGATACTACAATGTACTTTAAGAAATACTCTGCCACTAACATGATCAAAAGTCTTATGTCAGAATTAAGCAACAGAAATTCCGATACGCCAGATGACAAAGCCACGGATGCAGAATCTCAGTTAGATAAGATGATGTCAGACATTATTAGCAACTCTTCAGACAAAAGATTGCGAGGTGCATTCTCTGAGTATGAGAGTCCGTGATGCTTGTCACGACACTAACTTAATGACAGATACCAAAAGTCAAGCAAGAATTTGATTAATTTTCACCTTATAAAAATCATTTCTTTTCTATGATAGGATATTAATGTTGTTTGCTTAGACAACAATTCATAACCCATTATGCCGTCAAGCTTAATTTTGTAACTATCATTTAAATGAGAGATATCGCTAAATACGGTATCTAAGTTTTTATATTCTGTATTTCCAATTTTCGTCTTTTTAATTTTTCCTGTTTTTACTTCTCTCATGATAGGGCCTGCTCCAGATAATTCGTCTGTTCCAATGTCTCTGACACATTGCTTAAGTGATGTCCACAGCCTATTGTCAATCAAATTAGTCTCAGCACCACTATCTATTCCGAAGAAATAAGATTCCCCATGTATCTGCACCTTGACCACAGGTATATGACTCTCTAAACTAAATGGAATCTTTTCTAAAGTATTATCTGATAAATTTTCAATTCTATAATTATCAAAGACTTCAGGGTCTATAAAAATAAGAACTTGCTTTTCGTAGTCGATAATTATATCAAATTCTTTAATCAGTTCATAACCAATAAGGCCATAGAATTCCATTCCTAATTCTTCTTCTAATTTAGATAAATCAAGAGTGACTACCTTTTGGTCAACAAGCTGAATTCCTCCAAAGTCTAGCTTATTAACCTTACTGATATCCATTCCAGAAATATTGCCATTGACCCCTTTTGTAGAAGAAATTGATTTTTGATTACTATCAAAACCAGGCATATGCTTCGAGTTAAGAATGACCTTAGGAGATCCCGTATCCAGGATAAACGGTTTCTTCTCTCCATCCAATTCTACATCTACAACAATAAATTTTCCTGCCAAATTAAATGGAATCTCAATGATACTGTTATCTGGTTTTTGCACTTCGGATTCTCCTTTCATTGTCTTTACTTCCATCTCAAAAAGCTCTAAACCTTTGAGTAGATTATCCCTATTAAAGGTAAATGTCGCCTCCTTCATTCCCTTATTTTCATAGTCGATATTATACTTTAATACCAGCTCATTTTCTGATTCGATGACGGCTTCTTGATGATGTGATTTTACTGTTTCTCCGAGTTGAGAGAATAACTGTTTGAGAACTATTTTGGCCACTACGCCTTTCTGTCCTGCTATCATAAAATCATCGGAAAGGTATTTAGAAAGTTCGTCCGTAGACTGCTTGTTAATTGATGTAACGGTAAGGTCCACAACCTTTGTACATTCTGTGATGTCTTGAGCGATTATGGTGTGTGAGAAGAAAAGTAAGATCCAGAGCAAATTCATTATTCGCATATTCAAAATTTATATTTTATGAATGGCAAATTAAAATGGATTGATACTATGATGCTAATATCTATGGGTGGAAATTAGTACTAAACCCTATTAGATGCAGTGATTTTTAATAGATCAGATCGAGAATTGATACTTAATTTTTTAAAAATATTATTAACATGAGTTTTGACAGTACTAAGGCTTATGTGGAGTTCGCCTCCTATTTCCTTATTGGTCATACCCTTCTCTATGAGAGAAACTATGGTCCATTCTCGTTCTGATAAAGCATCTAAAGGATTATCATTATTATCTTTTTTCTGACCGAGATGCGGCTTGATTAAATATGCTGCACCTATTGCAATTAGTAGGCAGCCAGAAATGATATACACGTACCTTGGCAAACTCTTCATTTTTGTAAGATCAATAACAACTAAAGAATCGTCTCCCATGGATCGGTTAGAAATTTTAGGGTTTTCTTCATTTATAAATAAAAGCCATGTTCCTAATAAAATTAAGAGGATACTTACCGTAAGTTTTATATAATTCTTATCCATTGTTTAATTTCTAATTGTGCTATAGTACAGTGAGTAAGAAGAAAGGTACGAAAATAGAGAAATTACATAACCATATATTAGAAAGAGGAATACCGTTTTTTGGATAGTCCTCTTTTCTCTTCTTATAACTATCTCCTGATATCAAGTAATAAGCAAGAGTCAGATCCTGATTCTCTTCAACCACCAGTATATTTCTTCGCTTAATATATATTGAAGCTGAAGATATTAAGCGTTGCTGTATTGTTTTGAGTTAACAATAATAGTGGTGAGGATTACTTTACACATTTAAAAACTTTGGCCGACACTGACTTGCAGTAACTCTGGGAAGCCAATACCAATTCTGAAGATTCGTCCAGATGGCTCATATAATCTAAGACCAGCGAATAAATAGTCACCTTCAGTAAGGTCATTTACAAAGGATAAGTAACCATAATTTAGCTCTACGAAAAATGAATTTTTATTTATACTAATGCGGTCTTTTCCTATAAGAAGACTTGCCCCTGGACTATAAAAGGCGCCAGCACTAAAGCCAATAAAAAAATCGGTGATAACAACACCCCCAAATGATATCTTTGGTCCTAATTTAATATTCCTAATATTTAAGAAAAGATACTCTGCATTAGCAGAGCCAGCAAATCCGAATATTATAGATCCAAATGTTCCATAAACATTAGCTGGTTTGATAAGGAAATTTTCATCTTTTGAGAAATTTTCGATAAGGTTTTGATCTTGAGAGTAACCATGAGTTAGAATTAAAACACTAAAGAAAATGAATAGAATGTATTTCATTTAGAAGGTTTGAGATTAATTGTTTTCTAATATACATACTTAATAAACCCCTATGTTATCAGAACTGATAATTCAGACAAAAAAAAGCAGGGCACGCCGTGCCCTGCTTGTATATACTTAAATAATTTATTCTTATAGCTCAAACTTAATACCCTGAGCAAGCGGTAACTCAGTACTATAGTTAATTGTAGTTGTCTGTCTACGCATATATGCTTTCCATGAGTCAGATCCTGATTCTCTTCCACCACCAGT
>ENA-ORXM01001573-ORXM01001573.1-marine-metagenome-genome-assembly--contig:-NODE-1573-length-31262-cov-7.459740_pt1 | contig 31262 bp, 26 predicted proteins | sample MGYA00237867_ERZ511480 | MGnify/ENA primary metagenome ERZ511480 (study PRJEB26309, sample SAMN06266103) | marine metagenome | isolation source: Algal blade | place: United Kingdom:Sidmouth, United... | reverse complement strand
GGCTGACTACAGCACAGTTCTCGGACGATGTCAGCCGGCCGACTCGGACGCTCGCCCCGGGTTATTGAGAAGTTACTCGGGAAGTCGCCAAGGGCATGATATAGCGCGGTTTTCTCACCTTCGAACGTCCGGAAACTGTCTGCCTTTCCAGTGGTCAGTTTCGCACGGTTGTCGAGCCTTCGACCACGCCGCTCGAAAATTGTCCTTTCGCCCGGTGCCAGTTCAGCAGCAGCTCCCGATGACGACGGAGCATGCGCGCCACTCTCTTCACTACATGTTCACGGCGCCGCTGCAGGCAATCAGCCCGATCCGAGCGGTTCGTGCTCAGCCCGGCAGGCGCGCGGTGCCCAACGGCAAGCGTGTCGTCACGCCCTCCGCGCTCAGCACCTCGGTGCAGATCCGGCGCAGGAACGGATACAGCGGCACGTCCTGCTGACGCGCCGTCTCGCTCACGCTCAGCACCTGCGCCCGGAACCGATCCCCGCGCCGCGAGTGACTGGCGAACGACAACTTTCGCCAGATCACGTACGGGCGCAGCGCCCGCTCGGCGCGGTTGTTGTCGAGCGGGATCCGTTGGTCGAGCAGGAAGGTCCAGAGCATCGATTCGCGCTTGAGCAGGTGCCGGCACTGACGCCCCGTCCGGCTGTCAGGCGCGAGTGCCGCACCGCGCTCGATCTGTTTGCAGATGCTCCGTCGGAGGCGCTGCATCCGACGCCGGTAGCGCGTCTCGTCGAGCCGTCCGTCATCGAGCCGGTGGCGCGTGCGGATCACCGCCCGGGCCAGCAGAAGAAGCCGCCGCCCGATCTGCCCGCCCACCCCGGACTGCTCCGCGATCGCGGTGAAGTGACGGATCATGTGAGACCAGCAGAGCTGGCGGCGCATGCTCGGCACGCCGTTGTAGCCGACGTAGTCGTCGGTCACGAGGAAACCCCCGAAGTGACCGAGCAGCTCGGCCGCGGCGGCCATGCCGCGCGAGAAGTGCACGCCGAAGAACGTCGCCTGCGTCGTCGTGCGGGGTGCCCTTGCGGCGCAGCAGCTCGCGCGGCGACAGCCCCGTCAGGGTCAGGAGCTCGCGCAGGCGATCGGCGTCGGGTGGCGTGTCGAGGTAGCGCACCACCGTCGTGTCGACGCCGGCCTGCAGGAGCATCGCGAGCGTGTTGCGCGAGGTGCCGCAGTCGGGGTTGTGGTAGATCGTGGCGTGCGTGGCGGGCAGTCCCGAAAGGGGCGCGCTCAGAGCGCCCGCTGGTTCACGCGGGCCGAGAGCGCCTCGGCGCTCTCGACGCGCTCGGAGTAGCGGTCGACGAGGTAGTCGCTGCGTCCGCGTACGAGCCAGGTGAACTTCACCAGCTCCTCCATCACGTCCACGATGCGCTCGTATCGTGACGAAGGCAGCATCCGTCCCGCCTCGTCGAATTCGGCGAAGGCCTTCGGCACGGACGACTGGTTCGGGATGACCACCATGCGCATCCAGCGCCCGAGCACACGCATCTGGTTGACCGCGTTGAAGCTCTGCGAGCCGCCGGAGACCTCGAGCACCGCGAGGGTCTTGCCCTGGGTCGGGCGTACCGCCCCGTCCGATAGCGGCAGCCAGTCGACCTGCGTCTTCAGCAACCCCGTCATGGCGCCGTGGCGCTCGGGCGAAACCCAGACCATGCCCTCGCTCCAGATCGCGAGCTCGCGCAGCTCGGCAACCTTCGGATGACTCGGCTCGACGGTGTCGACGGACGGCAGCCCGCTCGGATCGAAGAGCCTCGGCTCGCAGCCGAAGTGCTCGAGCAGCCGCGCGCACTCCTCGGCGACCAGGCGCGAGTAGGAGCGCGTGCGCAAGGATCCGTAGAGCAGCAGGATGCGCGGCGGATGACCTGGATCGTCGGGGTCGGCGAGCCGCGACGTGTCGATCGGCTCGAGCGCGTCGCGCACGAGGTGCGCGGGCAGATCGTCGTTCACGGGTGACGACCCTGCACTGTTGGTCGGCGCGCGTTCGACCAGGCGACGAGCGATAGCATCACCGGCACCTCCACGAGCACGCCGACGACGGTCGCGAGCGCCGCGCCGCTGTCGAGCCCGTAAAGCCCGATCGCCACCGCCACGGCGAGCTCGAAGAAGTTCGACGTGCCGATCAGCGCGCACGGCGCGGCGATCTCGAACGGCACGTTCGCGCGCCGGGCGAGCGCCCAGGCGAGAAAGAACACGCCGTAGGACTGCACGAGCAGCGGCACCGCGATCAGCGCGATCACGAGTGGCCGACTCAACAGGACGTCGCCCTGGAAGCCGAACAGCAGCATCACTGTCGCGAGCAGCGCGATCACCGAGACGGGCTTGGCCCGCTCGCGGAAGCGCTCGAGTGCAGCCGGTCCGCCGCGCGACAGGATAACCCGACGCGTCAGGGCGCCTGCCGCGAGCGGCACGACGACGTAGAGCAGCACCGACAGCAGCAGCGTGTCCCACGGAATCGGGATGTCACTGATCCCGAGCAGCAGCGCGACGATCGGCGCATAGGCGAAGATCATGATTACGTCGTTCACGCCGACCTGCACGAGCGTGTACCCGGCGTCCCCGCGCACGAGGTTCGACCACACGAACACCATCGCCGTGCAGGGTGCGGCGCCGAGCAGGATCAGGCCCGCAAGATAGCTGTCGGCATCGCTCGCCGGGATCAGCGGCGCGAACAACACCTTCAGGAAAAAGGCGCCGACGAGAGCCATCGTGAACGGCTTGACGAGCCAGTTGACCGCGAGTGTGATCGCGATCCCGCGCGGCTGCTCGCGCACCCGGCCCAGGGCCGCGAGGTCGACCCCGAGCATCATCGGGTAGACCATCGCCCAGATCAGCACGCCGATGAGCAGGTTGATCCCGGCGACCTCGAGCGCGGCCAGCGATTCGAAGAGCTCCGGCGCAAGACGCCCGGCGAGGATGCCGGCGCCGATCGCCGCTGCCACCCAGACCGAGAGCCAGCGCTCGAAGGTGCCGAGCCCGCTCGCCGCGGAATCGACCGGCGGCGTCTTCGCGTGTCCGGCGCTCATGCTCGACGGTCGCTCACGCGCTTGCTGCCTCGACGACATCGACGCCGGCGATCGCGTCGGCCTCGCGCTGGAGCGACATCCGGTCCAGCGACTCGAGCGGCAGCGCGGCGAAGTTGGCGAAGCGCCGCTCCAGGGCGCCGAACGCGGTGCGCAGGGCGAGCCCGAAGCCGGCGTCAGTGTCGCGGGCCACCAGCGGATCGGGTAGGCCCCAGTGCGCCGTCACCGGTCCGCCGGGCCAGCTCGCGCACTCCTCGTTGGCGGCGCGATCGCAGACGGTGAACACGAAGTCCATGACAGGGGCACCGTCGCCGAGGAACTCGTCCAGGGGCTTGGCCCGCAGCGGCGCGACGTCGTGGCCGCTCGCCTCGAGGAGCGCGAGGACGGCCGGATGGGGAGCGCCCGCCGGGCCGGTGCCGGCCGAGAACGCGCGGAAGCGCTCGCCGTGGCGGTGACGGACGATCGACTCGGCCATCTGGGAGCGCGCGGCGTTGCGCGTGCAGACGAACAGCACGTTGAAGGGCCCAGTCACGGCGGGCTCCGTGGTGGCGAAGGGGACGACGGCGCCGTCGGCGCCCGTCGGGATCGAGCACAGCGCGGGACGCCCCCGGCAGCAGTCCTCGACGAGGTAGCGCGCCAGCGCGTCGAGGCGCTCGATCTCGGCGCGGTAGCGCAGCGTCTTGCCGCGGCGCACGTGGGAGACGAGCCCGGCCCGGGACAGGACCGCAAGCTGGGCGGACGCAAGACTCGGCGAGAGCCCGAGGGAGGCGGCGAGCTCGGACGGCGTCACGCGTCCGGGCAAGCGGCGCACCAGCAGGCGGAACAGCGCCGAGCGGCCCTCGTGAGCGAGGGCGGCGAGCGTGGTGGTGGCGTCAGTGGAGTCCATCGGGACGCGATGCTACAACAATCCTTTGATTGTTGTCTCGCACACCGTCAGCGACGTCGAGGCACCGTCGGGGAGCGCCGTGTCCCGGCTGACGCTCGTGAGGGCCGAACCTGGCCGGTTCGTTCCCGCGCCGACCTGCGCGTCAGCGCGTCCGTTCGAAGGTCACGCGTGCAAGCGTCTGCGGCGTGTCGCTCGGACCATAGGTGCCGTTCGTCGGATCGTACGCGATCAGACCGATGGCCTCCTTCGGGACGATATCGGTCCCGCCCATGAACGGACTCATCCCCTCCTTCGTTCCCGCGTCGTAGATCGGCAGATCCAGCTTGACCGAATCGCGCCAGGCACCGTTCTCGTAAAGCGGCTCGCCATCGACGCCGACGAACCAGTCCGGGCTCGGCCCGAGCATCGTCAGCAGCGTGACTCGCGGCCAGTCGCGATTCACGGTGACATCGAACGTCCGGGAGGTCGGCAGTCCGAGTCCGATCGTGTACGGAGCGGAGAAAGTGTACTCGAGGACCTCGATCGACGAATCTGCCGTGCCGTCGGCGATCGCGGAGAACACATCGTTCTCGCGGAAGATGCTGGTGACGCCGGTCTCGGCGATCTGCTCGATACCCGGGCTTGCCGTCGCGCCCGGCTCCCAGAACGAGACGGCAGCATTGTGGGTCGCGCCGCCGATCCACGAAAGATGTGCAGCGTCGCTAGGGCCGTCGGGAAAGTCTTGCGGGTAGTCCTCGACGAACCAGAGGCTCTGCAAGGTGACCGAGTAAACGGCCGAATCGGCATCGGGCAACAGAATGGCCTCGGGATCTTCCGACGACTCGCCTGCCGTGCCGTCACTCTCGTCGTCCGCGCTACCGTCCGTCGTTTCAGCTGGCGCATCGTCGAGCGTTTCGCCGGTCGTGCCGTCTGCGACGCTATCGTCCGAGCCTTCCTCCGCACTGCCTTCTGCACTGTCCTCTGAGCCGTCGTCCGAGCCGTCGTCCGAGCCGTCGTCCGAGCCCTCGTCCGAGCCGTTGTCCGAGCCGTTGTCCGAGCCGTCGTCCGAGGTTTCGTTCGAGCCGCCGTCCGAGCCGTCGTCCGCGCCTTCCTCCGCGCTGTCGTCCGCGCCGTCCTCGAAAACGTCCTGCGTGGAACAGGACGTCGCGAATCGTCTCCATCGTGAAAGACTCCGGTCCTCCGGGGTTCAATCCTCCGGAATGCGCCCCACGAGATCGTGCGCGTCCGCCCCGACGATCTCGACCTCGATCAATTCGCCCGGTGCGATGTCGTAGCCGTCGACGTCGATCCTGACGACCCCGTCGATCTCGGGAGCGTCGCGGAACGTCCGCCCGATCGCGATCTCGCGCGGGGCGCCGTTCGTCGCCGCCTGTTGCGCTCCGACGTGGCTCTCGCCCCCCTCCCCCGCGATCGATCCGCGACCGTCTGTCGCCGGGCGAGCGCCGTCGATCTCGTCGTGCCCACCCTCCTCGACGACGCCGACCTCGTCGAGGATCACGACCTGCCGGGTGCCGACCTGCGAGCGCAGGATCTCGGCGCTGATCGCCGCCTGCTTCTCCATGAAGCGCGCGAGGCGCTCCTGCTTCAGCTCGTCGGGCACGGCGCCGTCGAGCGCGTTGGCCGCCGCTCCGGTGACCGGTGAGTAGGCGAACGCCCCGACCCGGTCGAGCCGCGCCTCGCCGAGGAAGTCGAGGAGCTCCTCGAACTCGGCGTCGGTCTCGCCGGGGAAGCCGACGATGAAGGTGCTGCGGATCGCGATCTCGGGGCAGACGTCCCGCCAGGCGCGGATGCGGGCGAGGTTGTTCTCGCTCGCCGCGGGGCGTCGCATCGCCTTCAGCACCCGCGGGCTCGCGTGCTGGAACGGGATGTCGAGGTAGGGCAGGAGCTTGCCCTCGGCCATCAGCGGGACGATCGCGTCGACGTGCGGATAGGGGTAGACGTAGTGCAATCGCACCCGGATGCCGAGGTCGCTCAACGCCTCGCAGAGCGCCTGCATGCTCGCCTTGACCGGTCGGCCGTTCCAGAAACCCGTGCGGTACTTGACGTCGACGCCGTAGGCGCTTGTGTCCTGACTGATGACGAGCAGCTCTTTCACGCCCGCCTTCGCGAGGCGTTCGGCCTCGGCGAGCACCTCGCCGACGTCGCGGCTGACGAGCCGCCCGCGCATGCTCGGGATGATGCAGAAGCTGCACTTGTGGTTGCAGCCCTCCGAGATCTTCAGGTACGCGTAGTGGCGGGGGGTGAGCTTGATGCCCTGCGGCGGGACGAGATCGATCAGCGGGTCGTGGGCGGCGTTCGGCGGGAGGTGGGCGTGCACGTGACCGACGACCTCCTCGTAGGCCTGGGGACCGGTGACCGCGAGCACCTGCGGGAAGCGGTCGGTTATCTCCTCGCGCCTGACGCCGAGGCAGCCGGTGACGACGACCCGCCCGTTCTCGTCGAGCGCCTCGCCGATCGCGTCGAGCGACTCCTCGACGGCGCTGTCGATGAACCCGCAGGTGTTGACGACGACGAGGTCGGCGCTCTCGTAGCTCGGCACCACCTCGTAGCCCTCGGTGCGGAGCTGGGTCAGGATGCGCTCGGAATCGACGAGCGCCTTCGGGCAGCCGAGGCTGACGAAGCCGACTCTCTGGGGTGCGGGCATGGGGCATTCGGCGAAGGGACGGGGCGCGCAGTGTACCGGGCGGCAGGCGCCTCCCGGTCGCGACCGCTCACCGGAAGCTCCGCCTATCGGCCGAGCAGGGCGCGCCGCTCGAGCCACATCTCCTGGACCACCGGATCGGTCACGCCGTAGAGCCCGTGCCCTCGTCGCATGACGAGGTTCGCCGCCAGCAGCTCGTTGACGACAGGCTGCACGTCCTCGACCCGCACCGACAGGCCGCTCTCGGTGGAAAAGCGTTCTGCCGCCGCCTCGGAGAACACGCCGCGCGCGTCGCCATCGGCCTCGGCGACGTAGCCGAAGACGGCGCGGGCGAGCGGTCCCAGCTGCTCGATGCGCGCGAGCTCCACGTCGGCCGCGGCGGCACGCAACGTCGCGGCGATGACCGGCAGGTGATCGTCCGGGTCGTCGCCCTCCGACACCGTCGCGCGCAGGAGGGACAGCGCGCGGATCAGCTCCTCCGGACGGTGCCCGACGGTCCTGAAGGCGGCTCTCGCGATCCCGGGGCTCGGGGTTCCGCCCTCCTTCTCGTCGTCGAGAAGGGCGAGCAGCCAGTCGACGTAGTCGTCGCCGAGTACCGGGTAGTCGATCGACGTCGCGCCGGCGAACGCCTGACTGCGCCGGGTCGTCAACTCGCCGAGCAGGGATCGGTGGGAACCGGTACCGACGAGCAGGAAGTATCCCGCCGTCCCGGACCGGGCATTGACGGCGTCACGTGCCGACTTGAGCGCGAGAAGCAGCGCACGCCCCTCCTCGGTCGTCGTCGCCTGTTGCACCTCGTCGATGATCAGGACGACGTTCGCTCCGCTCCGATCGACCAGCTCCGTGAAGGCACGGGCGAGCGTCGGCCCATCCTTCTTGCCGACCTCCTCGATGTCGAAGCCGAACGAGAGACCTGCCGCACCGATCGACAGCCCCCCGACGCGGGAGAGACGTTGCAGGAGGGCGGACGACGGCGTTCGGAGCGCCTCGAGCGTCCGGCGGATCTCTTCACGGATCAACTCGGCGGGGTTGCCCCGGACGTCGCTCCAGAGGTCGACGTAGACGACGAGAGCGCCGAGATTCTCCAGTGCGGGAATCAGGTCCCGCTGCAGGAACGTCGTCTTGCCGGTACGCCGGATGCCGGAGAGGAACAGGCCCGATCGCATGCCGGTGTCGAGCACGCCCGGTTTCAGCAGTCGCTCGGCCAGTCCTCGGGCCAGATCCGGCCTGTTGAAGATCATGTCGAACACGTGAACTTACTCATGATTATTCTGTAGCAATAATTATAGCACGCGAATAAGAATTCCTGATTGTTCCTTCTTCGGCCATGCGCCAGCACCACGGGCGAAAGGCGTTTCGCAGCCGGCTCGAGCCCCGCGCGCCGGTCCATCTGCCGCGTCTCGGCGGAGACGATCCGGACGAACAGCCGGAGGCAGGCGACCCGAGATCGACGATGCCCCGATCGTCCGCGAGGGCGACGTCGATTCGGTAGACTCGTCCCTCGATCGACGACATGGATCGACCCCGGACATGACCATCGACCGATCCGGCTCGGCGGTGCCACGAACTCGTCTCGCGAACCTCGCGCTCGTCGGAATGGCGATCTCCGCCGCCACGGCCGCCGACGACATCCCGCTCGCGATCCTCGACTTCCTCGACGGTGCCATCTGCTCGGCCTCGGCCGTCGAGAGCGTCGTTCGCGATGCGGAGCGTGTCCGTCTGACGATCTCGGTCGGCGCCGGCACGGCGGCCGGCCTCGAAGCGCTCGACGACGCGGCGCGTGCGGACTGGCTCGCCCTGCACTGTCCGCCGGCACCGACGCTTCGCCGTCTCGCCCCCGACGTGTCCGACCTGGTGGTCGACACGCTGATCGACGGCGATCTGCCGATGTCGGGTGGCTCGCTGAGCTGCCGTACCCACGAAGAACGCTCGGACGCACGTCGCGCCGCCGCCCGGGCCGTCGCCCTCGAACGACTCGCCGGGCGGCTCGACCGCCCGGCGAGCCAGAACGATCGAGCCCGAGACCGGTAACGTGTCCCGACGCACGGTCGACCCGGCCATCCCGTGACGGTGGGCCATTCGGGCCGGGCCCCACGTCACCGATGAATCGACGTACGGCTCCAGGATGCTCTACGGCCTCGTCAAGGCCGGCCGGCACGCCGGTGCCGGCGGCGGACGGCACATCGCCCCGTAGCGCCCCTCGACCATCCGCCGGGCGGCCAGCGTGTCGCCGCGGCTCGTGCGCAGGAAGCCTTCGTAGTAGGCCTGCTGCACGATCGGGCAGCTGTTGCCGACCTCGAGTAGATCGAGCGTCAGCAGGCCGAACGCGAGCACGCCGGCCGGCACGGCGAGGGGTCCGCTGCCGGCGAGCGCGGCATGCGCCCGCCCCGCGCTCTTCAGGAAGCCGACGACGGCGACGCCGCAACCGACCGTGTCGTCGCCGAACAGCAGTGCGTGCTGGAGGCCCCGCGCCTTCGCGAACTTCAGGAACACCGCGACGTCGTCGGGACGCTTCCCCTGGGCCAGCGCGTAGGGGACGAACTCGAACATCGAGCGGGCGAGGATGCGGATCTGCTCGCGCGTCTTCGGGCTCACGCCCCGCTCCTGCATCGCCTCGTCGAGCTGCTGCACGCCGGACGCGAACACGAGGTCCAGCGCGTCGTCGAGCACCTCGCTCACGGCGGATTCGCGACCGCCGCCGCGCACGCCGTGACGGCTCCGGGTCCGTTCGCCGCCGCACCGATCGTCGAACGCGGGAGGCTCACGTCACGCTCCGTCCACCGACAGGCAGAACGGCGCGTCGGCCGGGACCGGCTCGGGCGTGCCGCGCGGGGCACCGTTCAGGATCCAGCCGAGCAGCTGCCCGGCGTTCTCGTCGCCGCCGATGACGTAGCCGCCCGTGTGGTAGGTGCCACCGGTCCCCGCGTTCGGGCTCTGGCTGCCCTCGAGGTTCGAGAGCTCGGTGGCGCCGTTGGTGGGCTTCCGGAACAGCAGGCTGTCGAGCGGTCGATCGAGGTTCACGCGGGCGAGCGTGCTGCGGTAGAGGTAGTCGTCCTCGCCCTCCCCCGCGCCGCGGCAGCGCTCGTAGTGGACGGGGATGCCGTCGAACGGGCCACTCCGGGCGTGACAGAGGATGCACCCTTGCGCCTCGAGTAGAGCGAGCACGCCGTCCTCGCCGTAGAAGGCGACGCGGTCGCCACGCGGCGGGGTGGCGTCGGTCTCGGCGAAGGCGCTGACGGTCAGCGTCGCGACCGACGTCGCGGCCCGCTCGCTGCCGCGCGCCTCGAGCCGGACGACGTAGTTGCCGGGCGCGGTGACGCGGAGGACGGCCTGACCCTCGACGTCGTTCCTGCCGTCGCCGTCGGCGTCCCGCGGCGCGGGCACGACGACGGTGGCGGTCGCCTCCGGTGACACGCTCCAGACGAACGAGTCGCGATCGACGAAGGCGCCGTCGCGACCGGAGAGCGGGATGTCGATGCTCGCCCCCGACGCGTCGAGGCCGGTCGCGAGGGTGGGAGCGGCGATGCGCGCGACCGGGGCGCCGGGAGTGGCGACCCGCGCCGGGCCGTCGGGACCGTCCGGGTCACGCTCGGGGTGGGCGAGTCGTACGGCGAGCGCGCTCGTGTCCTTCGGCGGACGGTTCCCCGGCGGGTCGTCCCAGAGGTTGGCGTAGTTAAGGTGTCCTGCTCGAGCGGCTGGAGGTTCGCCATGACGTCGCCCGCCGGGCGGCCCGGGAGCGTCGGGGCGAGCACGCGACCTGTCCCGCCCGGATCGGCGGGGTCGGGGATGACGAGCGTCCGTCCGAGCCCGCCGTGGCAGACGATGCACGGCGTGGGCATGTTCTTGGGACCGCGGCCGTCGAGATCGATCGCGTGCTGCAGCGAGCCGCTCGTGCCGGTCGCGCGCTTGCCGTCGCCCGCGAAATTGTAGAACTTGGCGAACAGCGGGGCGTCAGGTCCGTCGTAGGGGTACGCGCTGAACTCGATCGCGTTGACCCCGAAGTTCCAGCTCCGGTCGCCGGCGGCCAGTGCCTCGGCGTTGAGCGGTCCGTAGGGAAGCCCGGTGATCGCGTCGACCTGGTAGTTCTCGACGTAGACCGCGACGTCGCCGGTGACGTGGTCGCGACGCATGGTCATGTCGCGCCCGTAGCCGAGATCCTTCGTGTCGCGGAACCGCGCGCGGACCCGCTCGCAGTCGGGCGGCTCGCACGGTGCGGTCTGGCCGTCGACGCTCAGGAAGCCGTTCGCGACACGCCAGGCCCGGAAGTCGGTCCGCGTATCGAGCGGGTCGATCGTCGCGTAGTAGGCCTGCGGAAAATCCTCGACGTTGTCGATCGCGCCGCGCGGCTGGCCGGGCGCGGCCGTCGCCGGGGCGTCGTTGAGGAACAGCCCGAACGCGTCCGGATCGCTCGTCTCGGGGAAGCGGAGCGTCTGCTCGGTGCCGTCGCCGCCACGGCAGGCGGCGAGCGCGAGCGTCGCGACGAGCGGGACGATCCGGACGGGGCGGGTACACGACACGCGCCGCGCCCACGAGGCGAACCGCGCGTGCACGGCAACTGCGGCCGCGAGATCGGCGGAGACCGGCCGCGCGCGAAGCCGCTCGATGAATCGCTCTCGAATACGCTGCATGGCGAAGGCGGGCCCGTCGGTCAGAAGTTGAAGCTCGTCGTGAGCTCGAGAAGGCTCCGGTCGTAGGCGATACCGCCGTCGGCCTCGGTCGACACTTGCCGGAACAGGAGGTTGGTCTCGATCGACGTGGTGAGCTCGTAGCCGAGGCCGGCCTCGAGGATCAATGACGTCGCGTCGATCAGGTAGGCGAAGCGGTTGCCGTCGACGCCGCCGAAGGCGGGATCGGGCTCGATCGCGAGGGCGCTGTTGACGATGTCGAGCGTCGGCGTCGCGGTCGACACCTCGTCGCCGACGACGACCCGGAGGCCGGTGCGGAGCACGAACCGGGGAGCCGGGGAGAAGTTCGCCGTCACGAAGAACCGGGCCTTGTTCGTGTCGAACACGTCGGTCTCGGCCTGACGCGCCTCGAAGCCGATGCCGAGCGTCGCGTCGAAGAACGGGGTGGGCTGGAGGTTGACCGACGTGGACACGTCGACCGCCGGGCCGTCGCGGTTGTCGGTCTCGGAGTCGATCCACGAGACGCCGAGACCGAGCCGGTAGAACGGGGCGAGCGCGCGGGTCTTCGACTCGTGGAAGCCGCCGACCGAGAGGCGGTAGACCGACTCCCCGAGGCCGTCGATGTCGAGATCCGCGCCGTAGCCCGCCGAGGCGTCGAGCGACCAGCCGCGCACGATCTGCGTGGTCTCGGCGAGAGGACCGCCCGCGAGGTTCGCGCTCAGGCTGGCGGCGAGCGCGGTCGTCGCCTCGATGTCCCGGTCGAACTCCGCCTTGGCCGGGTTGCTGTCGCCGACGTAGCGAAGGTCCAGCGCGGTCAGACCCGCCGCCTCGATCGGACCCGCGAGTCCGGCCGCGAGGAACACCACCGCCACCGCGAACGGCCTGACGGCCGACACGAGGGACTGACGACCGACGTGCCTGCCGGTGCGACGGTCGACCCGGCGCCGCGAGGACCGAGCGGCGGAACGCCCGGTGGATCGCCCGGCGGGGCGACCGGCGAGACGGCGACGATGTCGGACGTGTCGACGATGACGCCGCGTGATCTCATCGGATGCTCCCCCGCCTTCCCGGCGTGTTCGAGCACGCGCGATGGCGAGCCCGTCCGGCGAGCCGTCGCCGAGCGCACAGAACCAGGATTCCGCCGAGCAGGAATGCCCCGCCCATGGCACCCCCACCCTTGCTCCGCGCGGGCGCCGAGACCGACGAGTCTTCCGGTGGCGCCGTCTGGCCGCGAACGCTCGCGATGCGAAACGCGAACCCGACCCGTCCGGTCACCGGATCCACGTCGAACGGGCCGCCGTCGGCGATGGCGAGATCGAGGCAGCGCAGCCCCTGCTGCAGCGTGTCGTCGAAGTTGCCGCCCGCCGAGGCGGCGCCGGGACAGAGCCCGCCGGGTGCGGGGGCGCTGCCGAGCGCGTCGGCGCCGCTCGGGGTGAACGTGCTCCACGCCCCGTCGCCTGGCGACCAGGTCTGGAGGACCGGGTCGTTCGGCAGGTTCTCCGGCAGGGTGACCCGGATGCGCGCCGACCCGCTCGCCTCGCGGGCGACGAGGTCGTAGACCGGGCCGCGCGGCGTGACCCCCGGATCGGGCACCGGGACGATGCCACCGTGGACCGTCGGGGCGAGACGCGCGAACGTCGGCTCGTCGAGCGTGACGCCTCCCCCGCCCGGGCCGAGCGCCGCCCGGGCGACGGCGCCCAGCGAGAGCGGGTTCTCGCTCTCGACGTAGCCGGTGCCCTCGTCGCGCCCGCCGGCGGCCAGTTCGAGCGGCAGGCGGTTCGCGTCGAGGTCGGTGTCGTCGACGGCATAGGGGTAGCCGTCGCCGTCCTGGTCGGCCGTCGGCTCGCACCCGATGCGTGGCGCGCCGTTGATGCCGGCGGCGTGACAGCTGACGCAGTCGGCCTGCACGACCGCGCGGCCCGCCTCACCGCCAACCGTCGTCGGCAGGGCCGAGCCGTTCGGGGTCGCGTCGCAGAAGTCGCCCTCGCCGTCGCTGTCGGCATCGTCCTGATCCGGGTTCGGCGCGATCGGGCAGTTGTCCAGAGCGTCGACGACGCCATCGTCGTCCTCGTCGAACGGGACGACGGTGACCGTCGCGACGCCCGAACGCTGGCCCGCATCGTCCTCGACCCGGTAGGCGAAGCGGTCCTCGCGCTCGAGCGTGCCGTCCGGCTCGTAGCGGACGCTCGTCCCGTCGACGGTCAGCCGCGCCCCGCCCTCGCTCTCGTCGTCCTGGAGCCGGATGCGCAGCGGGCCGCCCTCCGGGTCGCGATCGTTGTCGAGGACCGCGAGCAGCGTGAGATCGCCGTCGGCGAAGAGGCGGTCGTCGGCGGCCGTCGGGGGCGCGTTCACGACGGGGGCGGCGACCGTGACGATCGTGGTGCGGCGGCGATCGGCGGTCCCCGCATCGTCGTCGAACGACGGTGGCTCGGTGGCGTCGCCGACCGCGAACGAGATCATGGCGGTACCGGTCGCCCGGGCCGTGAGCTCGAACGCGCCGTCGTCGCCGGGCTCGACCGACACCAGCGTCGCATCGGAGCTTCGCGCGAGCACGCGCGGCGCGGCGTCCGATCCGGCCTCGACGCGCGGCGTCAGGCTACGCGTGTCGCCGACCTCCAGCGCGAACGGCCCGTCGGGCTCGAGCGCGGTCAGCCGCGGCGGCACGTACGGCGGTGGCACGCGTTCGACGACGACACGGTAGCCGGTGCTCGCGGTGTCGCCCGCACGGTCCGAGGCGATGAACGTGACCTCGCCTTCGCCGACCGCCTCGCCCGGTGTCAGCGTGAAGCGGCCACCGCCGAGGTCGTCGATATCGAGACCGGCGGGCCCTCCGCTCGCGGCGAAGTCGAGCGTGTTGCCGGCGTCGTCGTCCTCGGCGCGAACGGTGACGGTGCGGGCGGCGCCGCCCGCCTCGAGCACGAGCGGCGCGGCGGGCGCGATGTCGACGATGCGCGGAGTCGTGTTCACGGGCGCGGGTGGCTCCTCCGGATCCGGCGGCGCCGCGGTCGTGATCGTCACGCGGTAGCTCGCGGAGTCCGTCAGGCCGCCCTGGTCGGTGACGACGAAACGCACGTCGCCCGCCCCCCCAACGTCGCCCGGGGTCAGCCTGAAGCGGCCATCGCCGAGCGGGTCGATGCCGAGACCCGCCGGCCCGCCGCTCGACACGAACACGAGCTGCGCCGCCGCATCCTGCGCGTCCGACGCACGAACGGTGACGACGACGCCGCCGCCGCCCGTTTCGAGGGCGAGGGGCGCGGGCGGGTCGATGTCGTCGATGCTTGGCGAGGTGTTCGACGGCGTCGGCCCCGGGTCGGGTTCGGGCGCGGGCGGGGCGATGACCACCGGGTAGCTCACCGTGGCGGTCGCGTCGTCCGAGTCGGTCACGGTGACGTCCACCGTCCCCTGGCCGGCCACGGTGCCCGGTGTGAACGTGAAGCGGCCGTCGCCGAGCGGGACGATGTCCAGTCCGTCCGGGCCGCCGTCGATTTCGATCCGCAGCGTGTCGGGCGCGTCCTCGGCGTCCTCTGCCGTGACCGTGACGATTCTCGCCTCGCCGCCCGCCACCAGCGTGAGCTGCGCCTCGGGCAGGATGGTCACGATGCGCGGCGACGTGTTCGGCTCGGCGGCGACGGCGAACGGGACGGTCCGGGTGTCGCCGTCGCCCTCGCTGCCGTCGACGACGCCGAGCTCGACGGAGCCGCTCCCCGCGGACACCGCCCTGATGGAAAAGACGCCTCCGGCACCGCCGGAAACGACGACACGGGGGTCGGTGCGCGTCACCGAGAAGACGAGCGGGGATCGCCCGTCGTCCTCGACGTCGAGCCGCACCTCGACCGCCTCGTCGCTGCCCGCGACGAGGGAGATCGTGCCCGCGGGGAGGCGCGAGACGATACGGGGCGGCTCGTCGGCTCCCGACACCGACGAGCACCCGCAGGGCATGAATACCCGGAGGGCATAAAGACGCCGAAGCGCCGCCTCGGCTTGAGCTCGTGCCTGCGCAGCCGCTGCCGAGCGAGGCCGGTGCCCATCGGGAGCGTTCGGCCCGAACGTCGCGCCTTCATCGAGCGCTGCGCACCGCCCTCTCCACCCCGGGGCGTGTCCCAACCGCTCCCTGCGGCGCCCAACGGCACGCTACCGTGCCACCATGGCGCTTCGAATCCGGGGCAGAAGGCCCTTTATCGTTCCTATACCCGACAATCACAACAGCGAGGTACCGCAGAGCCCGACGCTGATGGGCAGCAAGGTGCTGCGCATCGACACCGACGGCAACGCCGCGCCGGACAACGCACCGCCCGAGGGCTTCGATGCCCGCACCTTCACCTACGGGCACCGCAACGTGCAGGGCATCGCGTTCCACCCGGACACCGGCACGCCGATCGCCGCCGAGCACGGGCCCTGGCATTCGGACGAGATCACGGTGCTGGTCAACGGCGGCAACGCCGGCTGGGACCCGCGCCCGAACATGGCCGGTCGCGAGGACTGTCCGGACGACTATTGCGGCTACAGCCCCGACCAGATGGACGGCATGAACCGCTTCGAGCGTGCGGCCTACATGCCGATGACCGACTTCGAGACCTACCCGGACGCCATGCCGCCGATCTGGAACAACAACGGCTGGTCGCAGGGCACCGGCTCCGCCGCCTTCCTCGAGGGCGATGCCTGGGGTGACTGGAACGGCAACCTGGTGGTGGGCATCGGCTTCGGCGGCACGCCGATCGGCCAGCGTATCGATGTGGTCGAGCTGGCCGAGGACGGGATGTCGGTGGTCGACGTGACCGAGATGACGCTGCCGATGGAGGCCGGTCGCTTCCGCTCCCTGGCGCTGGGTCCGGACGGCAGCCTGTACGCGGCCGTGGACGAAGGCATGATCCACAAGATGCAGCCCTGACCCGAGGCGCCCGGTCCGGACGGATCCGACCGGGCGCATCGCGTGCCGCCCGACGATGGGGCCTGGACTTCGGTGCGGGCGGTACTCAGCCCCCTGACACGAGCGTATCCGGCACCTCGTAGCGCTGATCGTCCACGCGGATCCGGTGCAGGCCATCGATCAGTTGCCAGTCGGTATCCGCGCCGCTGCCGGACATGGTGGCATTGGCCCGCACGAACGCGCCCTGGTCGAACCGCAGCGAACGGCTGAAGCCGTTGGCGAAGCGTGCTACCACGGTGACCTTGCCGTCGCCGTCGAGCCTCACCCGCACCGTGCACTCACCGAGCGGCTGACCGCGCTCCTGCGAGCAGGCGATCCGGCTGTCGGTGCCGAGCGCCGGCGCCGCTGCCCGGTGCTCCTCGCCGATGAGCGGCGTGGACGACAGCAGCAGTGCCACGCACGCGAGCACCGACGTGACGTTCGTCGATGGCACAGCGCACGGGCATCGAGAATCGGCGGTCGTCATCTATGCAGGGGCTCCCTATGCGGCGATCGGCTAGGCTAGCCCCATCTGCACCCGTCCCAACGGCGTCAGATCCTCAAGCGTGGCCCTGCCTTCGAAGTCCACCTCGTGATCCTCGGCGGCGAAGTCCGGTGCGCTCCTGCCCGACAGGAAGCAGTCGGCCTGGCGGCGCGCGTAGGTCTCGTTCTTGCGGCAGCGCGGCGAGGCGGCGATGTAGATCACGTTCGCGTACTCGTCGCCGCGGTGCTCGTTGCCGACCGCGTGCACCACGTCGGGGTGCCACCACACGGTGTCGCCCGGCTCGACCGTCTGGATCGGGACCAGCGCATCGAGCAGCTCGGGGTGCCACTGCCGATCCACGCCCAGCGCACGACCCGGGTTCGCCAGCGGCAGCTCGTCCTCGGGCACATCGTCCTGCAGCGCTCGCAGCAACACGTGACCGATCGCATCGACGATCGGCACCAGCTCCAGCGTGCCGTCGCCCGGGCCCTGCTCGGTCAGCGCCGTCCAGCCCTGGAAGGTGCGGAACATCGAGCTGACCGCCGGCGATTCGTACTCGCGCGTCTGCGTGCGGTAGGCGCCGCGCCACGCATCGTAGTCGTCGGGCCGACCGGCCAGCAACGGCGCGTAGATGCGCCGGAACGCCGGGTCCACCCAGCGCTCGTAGGAGCCGGCATCCATGTGCGGCGACAGGCCGAGCGTCGCGTCGCCGGGCGCGCGTCGGCGGGTCCGATCGGCGTAGACGACGTCGTTGTCCGTGTCGAACTCGGGCCCGGCCGGCGCGTCGGTGTCCCACAGGCGGTTCATCCAGCGCTTGGTGGTGGCCATCTCGACCGCCTGGCGGGCCATGACCTGCGGACGGGACCAGTACACCCCGAAGATCTGCGGCTGCGCATCGGCCAGGTCGCCGAAGTAGGTGTCCAGGCCGGCCTTGGCACGCGCCTTCGCGAAATAGTCGTTCGCTTCCAGGTACTCGCCCAGCTCGGCATTCCAGGCCTCGGCGGTGGCGCGATCGAAGGTGCCGCGCACGATCGCGCAGCCGCGCTGGCGCACCGCGGCGACGGTGGCGTTCGGGACGCGGTCCGCGGCCAGGTCCGCGTAGCGGATCTCCGGAACCGGCCCCTCGCCGCGCGCGTGCGCTTCGCGCACCTCGTCGGCCTGGCGGCGGGTGCGTGTCAGGCAGGCCTGGTAGGCGTGCTGCACGTCATGCTCGGCACGCAGCTCGCGCTTGGTCGCGGCGATCCAGCGAGCGATGTCCGGGAGGGAGGAATCGGTGCGGGTCATGGGGAGGGCTCCGTGTGGTCAGCGGTATCGGGTCGGGGATCGTCGTGCGGGTCCAGGCCGGTGCGCCAGCGCGGTACGGGTGCTGCGAGCGTGCGCAGGCCGTCGGGGGCGGCACCGTCGAGCAGGGCGAGCAACTGCGTGCCCAGCGCAAGACCGGCCGCTTCCAGGTCCTCGTGCAGCGTGTCGATCGGCGGCATCACGTGATCGAGCGCCGGCGAGGTCTGCTTGCCGATCACGTCGACGTCGATGCCGGGCCGCCGTCCGGCATCCGCGATGCCGGCCAGCGCGGCCAGGCACGCGCCGTCGCCGCCGCACACGATGCCGTCCGGGGGCTGCCGGCCGGCGCAGGCGGAGGCGACGTGCGCGCGCAGCTCGTCCAACGGCAGGTCCAGGTCGAACGCTGCGTCGGGCGAGGGGGCCGTCTCGGCCCCGGCACGCTGCACGGCGCGCTCGAAGCCGACCTGCATGTGCGCCCGGTAGGTGAAGCCGCGAGCGGGCGGCACGAGCAGCAGGTGGCGCCGGCCGCGGGCGATCAGGCGCTCGACGGCGAGCCGTGCCAGTTCGGCGTTGTCCAGGTCGTGGCTGGCATGCACCGTGGCCAGTTCGGTCCGGCCGTGGGTGACGAACGGCACGCCACGCTCCAGCAGCGATCGCACTCGCACGTCCTGCGGGCGGATGCGCGAGAGCACCAGCCCGTCCGCCCGCCGCCCGGCGAGCACCGAGCGCACCGCCGCCAGCCCGTCGCCGCTCGGCACGTCAGGCACCACCAGCAGCTCGCGCCCGCTCCCGTCCAGCGCCCGCGTCAGGCCCGCGATCATCGACAGCCCGAAGCCTGCCACCTCCGGATGGGGACTGAGCAGCAGCGCCACGGTGCCGCTCATGCCGGTGCGCAAGCGCCGCCCGGCAGCGTTCGGCACGTAGCCGAGCTCGTCGGCGGCGCGCTTGACCCGTTCGCGCGTGGCGAGCGCGATCTCGTTGCCATCCTTCAGCGCGCGCGAGACCGTGGTCACGCCCAGTCCGGTGGCCCTGGCCAATGTGCGCAGCGTGGGCCGCGCGCCATCACCCGTCATCACGTGTCGCCCGTCGTCCGTCGTCCGCCATTCGAGGATTCACTCGTGGGAAGGTTCTCCATGAGCTCAGCCTGTAACGATACAGATTTCCAGCTCGAACTGTCTTGGACTATCTCTGGTCCGATCTGCATCGTTACGCTTGAAGCGTTCGGTACGACGGCCCGTCGATGTGTCTGGACCACGATCCGCCGTACGAATCCGTGCGGTTCTCGACGATTCGTCACGTCAGCTTTGACAAGCCGACATCGCATCGCTTAGGTTGCCCCCCGATCCGGACCCGGCTCGACACGATCCGGCGTCACCCCTCGAGGAGATTGCCCGACGATGAACCACCGCTTCGCACGCACGGCCGCCGCCGCCCTGGTCGGCACCGCCATCGCCGCCCTCGGCGTCGCCCACGCCCAGGACGAGCAGGTCGAGGTCCTTCACTGGTGGACCTCCGGTGGCGAGGCGGCCGCGGTCAAGGTCCTGCAGGAAGACCTGCAGAGTCAGGGCGTGGGCTGGCAGGACATGGCCGTGGCCGGCGGCGGCGGCGACGCCGCGCGCACCGCGCTCAAGGCGCGCGTGGCGGCAGGCGATGCGCCGGCGGCGGCGCAGATGCTCGGCATGGCCGTTCGCGAGTGGTCCGAGGAAGGCGGTCTGGGCGATCTGTCCGCGGTGGCCGAGGAGCAGAACTGGGACGAGGTCCTGCCCGCCGCCATCAAGGAATTCGCCAAGGCCGGTGACGCCTGGGTCGCCGCGCCGGTGAACATCCACCGCCCGCACTGGGTCTGGGCCAACCCCGAGGTGCTGGCAAAGGTCGGGCTGGACGCCGCGCCCGCCACCTGGGAAGCGTTCGACGCCGCGGCCGAGAAGCTGATGGCCGAGGGCATCGTGCCGCTGGCGCACGGCGGCCAGCCCTGGCAGGACGCCACCATCTGGGATGCGGTCGTGCTCGGTGTCGGCGGCGCGGACTTCTACAAGAAGGCGATCCTGGAAGCCGACGAGGAGGCGCTGACCTCCGACACCATGAAGTCGGTGTTCGACCGCATGCGCACGCTGCGCGGCTACGTCGATCCGAACTTCTCCGGTCGTGACTGGAACCTGGCCACCGCGATGGTCATGAACGGCGAGGCGGCCATGCAGATCATGGGCGACTGGGCCAAGGGCGAGATCGTGGCGGCCGACCTGGAGCCGGGCGTGGACATCCTGTGCACCATGGCACCCGGTACCGAAGGCACGTTCCTGTTCAACACCGATTTCTTCGCCATGTTCGAGGTCGGCGCGGACAAGCAGGACGCGCAGAACAAGCTGGCCAGCTCGATCGTCGCGCCCGCCTTCCAGGAGACCTTCAACCTGACCAAGGGCTCGATCCCGGCCAACATCGAGGTCTCGGACGAGAACTTCGACGCCTGTGGCAAGAAGTCGATGGCGGACCTGAAGTCGGCCGAGGCGGACGGTACGCTGATGGGCTCGCTGGCCCACGGCCACGGCCAGCCGGCTGCGGTTCAGGCGGCCTACATCGACGTCATCACCGAGCACTTCAACTCGGACATGTCCTCGGACGAGGCGGTGCAGAAGCTGGCCGAGTCGGTGGCCGACGCCTCGTTCTGATCCGCCCTTGCGGCGGTTGACCCGGGGAGGGTGCGAGGCGTGAAGTCATCCGGACGACTGCGTCGCGCCCTGCCCATCGCGGTGCTCTCGCCATCGCTGCTGGTCGTGGCGGTGGGGGTGTACGGCTTCATCGCGTTCACGGTCGTGGTGTCGTTCACCCGCGCCAAGATGTTTCCCAACTGGGACTGGGTGGGGCTTCGCCAGTACCCGCGGCTGTTCGGCAACTCCCGCTGGGAGACCGCGGTCGACAACATGCTGGTGTTCGGCTCGCTGTACATCCTCGCCAGCTCGGTGCTGGGGCTGGGCATGGCGATCCTGCTGGACCAGAAGATCCGCGCCGAAGGCGTGCTGCGCACCATCTACCTCTACCCGCTGGCGCTGTCGTTCATCGTCACCGGCGTGGTGTGGCAATGGATCCTGAATCCCGGACTGGGCATCCAGAAGATGGTCAGGAGCTGGGGCTTCGAGAACTTCGAGCTGCGCTGGATCACCGATCCGGACCTGGCGATCTACTGCATCGTGCTGGCCGGTGTCTGGCAGGTGGCCGGCTTCTCCATGGCGATGTTCCTGTCCGGGCTGCGCGGCATGAACGAGGAGGTGGTCTCGGCGGCGCGCATCGACGGTGCGCCCATGTGGCGCATCTACCAGCGCGTGATCATCCCGGCGCTGCGTCCGGTGTTCCTGACCGCCTTCGTGGTGCAGGCGCACCTGGCGATCAAGAGCTACGACCTGGTCGTGGCGCTGACCCAGGGCGGGCCGGGCCTTGCCACCCAGCTGCCCTCGACCTTCATGTATTCCACCACCTTCACCCGCAACGACATGGGGCTGGGGGCGGCCAGTGCGGTCATGATGCTACTCGCGGTGGCCGCCATCATGGTGCCGTACCTGTACTCCGAGCTGCGCTCCGAGCGTCCGGCGTCATGAAGCGCCACACCGCGAGGATCGTCGCTTGAGCGCGGGCGCACCGATCCCGGCGCAGCCGGGCCGCACGCTCGACGTCGCCGCGGTCGACGAACTGGTGCGTCGGCGTGCGCGCAGCCACCGCATCGGGCGCTGGGTGATCCATGCGCTGCTGCTGATCCTTGCGGCCTTCTTCCTGATGCCGCTCGTCGTCATGGTGATGACCTCGCTCAAGTCGATGCCGGAGATCCGCACCGGCACGCTCCTGTCACTGCCGCAGGCACCGAACCTGGACGCCTGGCGCAGCGCCTGGAGCGAGGCCTGCATTTCCATTTCCTGCGAGGGTCTGTCCGGCAACTTCATCAACTCCTTCATCATCGTGATCCCGTCGGTGCTGTTGTCGGTCGGCTTCGGCGCGCTCAACGGCTACGTGCTGACGAAATGGCGATTCCCGGGTGCGAACTTCGTGTTCGGACTGCTGCTGTTCGGCTGCTTCATCCCGTTCCAGATCGTGTTGATCCCGATGGCCAGCACGCTCGGCTTCCTGGGGCTGTCCGGCTCCTACGCGGGGCTGGTGCTGGTGCACTTCGTGTACGGCATCTCGTTCACGACGCTGTTCTTCCGCAACTTCTACGTCTCCGTGCCGGACGATCTGATGAAGTCGGCCAAGATCGATGGTGCAGGCTTCTGGGCGATCTTCGGACGCATCCTGCTGCCGCTGTCCTGGCCGATCGTCATCGTGTCGGTGATCTGGCAGTTCACCAACGTGTGGAACGACTTCCTGTTCGGCGTCTCGTTCGCCGCCGGCGATGCCCAGCCGGTCACCGTCGCGCTCAACAATCTCGTCAACACCTCCACCGGGGTGAAGCTGTACAACGTCGACATGGCCGGTGCGGTGATCGCCGCGCTGCCCACGATCCTGGTGTACGTCGTGGCGGGGCGGTATTTCATGCGCGGGCTGATGTCCGGCGCCGTCAAGGGCTGATGAATCCCACGATGCGAGGAGCGGACACACGATGGCTGGGTTGACGATCCGCGGTGCGCGCAAGGACTACGGGCGCACGCGCGTGCTGCACGAGATCGACGTGGACGTCGCCGACGGCGAGTTCCTGGTGTTGGTCGGCCCGTCCGGCTGCGGCAAGTCGACGCTGCTGAACATGATCGCCGGGCTGGAGACGATCACCGAAGGCTCGATCCTGATCGACGACGTGGTGGTCGACAAGCTCGACCCGGCCGATCGGGACATCGCGATGGTGTTCCAGTCCTACGCGCTGTACCCGACCATGACGGTGGCCAAGAACATCGCGTTCGGGCTGGAGATGCGCGGTGTCGCCAAGCCCGAGCGCGCCGCCGCGGTGGACCGGGTGGCGAAGCTGCTGCAGATCGAGCCGTTGCTGGACAGGAAGCCTGCCCAGCTGTCGGGCGGTCAGCGCCAGCGCGTGGCGATGGGTCGGGCCCTGGTGCGCGATCCGAAGATCTTCCTGTTCGACGAGCCGCTGTCGAACCTGGACGCCAAGCTGCGCGTGGAGATGCGCACCGAGATCAAGAAGCTGCACGCGCGCCTGGGCACGACGATCGTCTACGTCACCCACGACCAGATCGAGGCGATGACGATGGCGACGCGCATCGCGGTCATGAACGGTGGCTACCTGCAGCAGCTGGGCACCCCGAAGCAGATCTACGATCGCCCGGCCAACGTGTTCGTGGCCACGTTCATGGGCTCGCCGCCGATGAACCTGCTGCCGGCGACGGTCAGGGGCAGTGGTGAGCAGGCGCACCTGGAGGTCGCGCTGGGTCCGGACGGTGTCGGTGGGGCCACCGCGCGCACGCCGCTGCCGCCGAACGTGGCGCCGGATCAGGTGCGCGACGGGCGCGCCGTGCTGCTCGGCCTGCGGCCCGAGTGGTTCAGCGAAGGCGCGACACCGCCGCCGGGTCCGGTGTGGAGCTTCTCCCACCCGGTCGAGGTCACCGAGCCGACCGGGCCGGACGTGATGGCGCTGCTGTCGTTCGGCGAAGCCGGCATCACCGAGCACGGCAACGGCGAACTGACCGTGCGGCTGGACGCCGACCACGCGGCCCGACCCGGCGATGTGCTGCAACTGCACGCCGACCTGGCCAAGGCATCGCTGTTCGATGCCGAGAGCGGGCAGAGCCTGCTGCTGGCCACCGCCGGTGCCGCGCCGGGCCCCGACGGCGGCGAGGCCGCGCACGACACCGCAACGGCGGCCTGACCCCCGGCGCACACCGCGTCCCTGAAGCCCGTACCCGACAGCGACGAACAGCATGGCCGATCCGAGCGGACGCACGATCCTGGTGACCGGTGCCAGCGGGGGCATCGGCGGCGCCACCGTGCGCCACCTGATCGCCGCCGGCGCCGAGGTGATCGCCAGCGGGCGCTCGGCCGATGCGCTCGCGGCCCTCGCCGCCGACACCGGCTGCCGCACGCTGACCTTCGACCTGACCTCCGAGGACGAGGTTGGCGCCGCGCTGCAGGGTCTGGACCTGTGGGGCGTGGTCAACTGCGGCGGCTTCGGCGGCGAGATCGCCACCCCGATGGATACCGACATCGCGGTGTTCGACCAGGTCATCGCGGTCAACGCGCGCGGTGCGTTGCTGGTGACCAAGTACGCCTCGCGCAGCATGATCCGGCTGGGACAGGGCGGCGCGATCGTCAACGTCTCCAGCCAGGCCTCGCTGGTGGCCTTGACCGGACACATCAGCTACGGCTCCTCGAAGGCGGCGCTGGACAACATCACCCGCGTCTCGGCGCTGGAGCTCGGCGCCCACGGCATCCGCGTGAACAGCGTCAACCCGACCGTGGTCATGACCGAGATGTCGGCCTTCTACTGGGGCCGCCCCGAGATCGAGAAGCCGTTCCTGGAGCAGATGCCGCTCGGACGCTGGGCCACCGTGGACGACATCGCCGCCCCGATCGTGTTCCTGCTGAGCGAGGGGGCGGCGATGATCTCCGGGGTGTCGTTGCCCGTCGACGGCGGCTACTCGAGCCGCTGAGGAGCCACGGCGCGATGAGCCACGAACCGCTCCGCATCGGCCTGGTCGGCTACGGCCTGGGCGGTCGCGTGTTCCACGCGCCGCTGTACGCCGCGGCCGGTGTCGAACTGGTCGCCGTCGCGTCCAGCGATGCGGCCAAGGTGCACGCCGACTTCCCCGACGTCACCGTGCACCCCACTGCGCAGGCGCTGTTCGCCGACGAACGCGTCGAGCTGGTGGACCTGGCCAGTCCCAGCCCCACCCATGCCCCATTGATGCTCGAGGCGCTGGCGGCCGGCAAGCACGTGCTGTCCGACAAGCCGTTCACCACCACCGTGGCCGAGGCCGATGCCGTGATCACCGCGGCCGAGCGGGCTGGACGCACCGTCGCCTGTTACCAGAATCGCCGCCGGGATGCGGACTTCCTGACGCTGCGCAATCTGATCGACGAGGGCACGCTGGGCGACATCACCCGCTACGAGGCGCGCTTCGATCGCTGGGCACCGGTGATCAAGGATCGTTGGCAGGAACGCGACGGGCCGGGTGTCGGCGTCCACTTCGATCTGGGCACGCACATCATCGACCAGGCACTGACGCTGTTCGGCCTGCCCGATTGGGTCGAGGGGGACTTGCAGAAGCTGCGCGGTGGTACCGATCCGGTGCACGGCGTCGTCGATGCGTTTCACGCGCGCCTGGGTCAGGGCGATCGGCGCATCGAATTGGGTGCGACGCTGTCCGCACCGGACCAGGGCTTGCGCTACCTGGTGCAGGGAACCCGGGGCGCCTGGCGCAAGGAGCACCTGGATCCGCAGGAGAACCAGCTGCGGTTCGACAAGCTGTCGCCGCAGGATCCGCGCTACGGCGTGGAGCCCGAGTCGCACCATGGCACGCTGACCACGTTCGATGGGCAGGGCGATCCGGTCACCCGGCGCGTGCCGAGCGAGCGCGGCGACTGGGCCTCCTTCTACCGCGAACTCGGCGAGGCGATCAGGAACGGCAGCGCGCCACCGGTCACCGCCGAGCAGGCGCGCGACACGATCCGCGTCATCGAGGCGATCACCGAGTCCTCGCGCACGGGGCAGCGAGTGAAACTCGCTTAGCCGGGTACCGTGCTCGCGAACGCCTCCCGCTCGGCGAACGCTGCGTGCAACGCGACCAGCTTTTCCCGCCCGTCGCGCCAACCGATGTCCGGGTGGCGAAAATCCAGGTAGTCCAGCGCGCACACGATCGCGATGCCGGCAAGATCCGGCACATCGTGGGCGACGTCATCGGCATGCGCCTCCAGCCAGTCCAGCGCGCTGACGATCTTGGTGCGCTGATCGTTCGACCAGACGTCCCAACGCGTGTCCTCGGGTCGCACGAACGTCTCGTAGCGCATCGCCACGGCGATCTCGGTCATCCCGTCCGCCACCGCCAGCGCGTTCAGCACCCGCCAGCGCGGCTCGCCGCTGGCCGGAACGACCTGCCCGCCGGCCTGCTCGTCCAGGTAGGTGCAGATCAGGCCCGAGTCCAGCAGTGTGCTGCCGTCGTCCAGGCGCATGGCCGGGATGCGCTTCAACGGATTGGTGTCGCGCGCGTAGTCGACGTTCTCCTTGCCGGGCGCCACGTGCTGTTCGACCAGCTCGATGCGCGCCATCAGCCCGGTCTCCAGCGCCACGATGCGCACCTTGCGCGCGAACGGGGAGGGGCCGGCGTGGTACAGCGTCAGGTCGCTCATCGGGCAGGGTTCTCGAGAAAGGGGGAGAAGGGAGCACAGTCTATCGATCCGTCCGGTGCTCGCCGCCGTCTCGACGCCAGGCCCCTGCCGCGCCGGCGCCACACCACCGCGCCTCATCGCCGTGACGACCGATCGGCCCGCCGGTGCGCCCCGTATACTGGCCGACCCGGCGATGCTCCCGAGACCGTGATGCAGTACCCCGAACGCTTCGACACCATCGTCGTCGGCGGTGGCCACGCCGGCACCGAGGCAGCCCTGGCCGCCGCGCGCAGCGGTGCGCGCACCCTGCTGCTGACGCACAACATCGAGACGCTGGGGCAGATGAGCTGCAACCCGGCCATCGGCGGCATCGGCAAGGGGCACCTGGTCAAGGAGATCGACGCGCTGGGCGGGGCGATGGCGCGCGCCGCCGATGCGGCCGCCATCCACGTGCGCACGCTGAACGCCGGCAAGGGCCCGGCGGTGCGCGCCACGCGGGCCCAGGCCGATCGGCAGCTGTACCGGGTGGCGATCCGCTCGATCGTGGAGAACCAGCCCAACCTGCAGCTGTTCCAGCAGGCGGTCGACGACCTGGTGCTGGGCGCCGACGGCGCGGTCACCGGCGTGGTCACCGAGCTGGGCGTGACGTTCAGCGCCCCCACCGTGGTGCTGACCGCCGGCACCTTCCTGTCCGGCAAGATCCACGTCGGCCAGGCGCAGCAGTCCGCCGGGCGCGCCGGCGACCGCCCGTCCACCACGCTGTCGCTGAAGCTGCGCGAAATGGATCTTGGCGTGGCTCGCCTGAAGACCGGCACGCCGCCGCGCATCGATGCGCGCAGCATCGACTTCACGGGGCTTGCCGAGCAGCCCGGCGACACCCCGCGTCCGGTGTTCTCCTACCTGGGCAGCCGGGACGATCACCCACGCCAGATCAGCTGCCACATCACCCACACCAACGCGCGTACCCACGATCTGATCCGGGGCGCGCTGGATCGCTCGCCGCTGTTCTCCGGAGACATCGAAGGGGTGGGCCCGCGCTACTGCCCCTCGATCGAGGACAAGGTGGTGCGTTTCGCCGACCGCGATTCGCACCAGATCTTCATCGAGCCCGAAGGGTTGGACACCCACGAGATCTACCCGAACGGCATCTCCACCAGCCTACCGTTCGATGTGCAGATCGCCTACGTGCGCTCGATTCAGGGGTTCCAGGACGCCCACATCACCCGGCCCGGCTACGCCATCGAGTACGACTTCTTCGACCCGCGCGGGCTGCGGCCGTCGCTGGAGACGCGCGGCGTGCCCGGGCTGTACTTCGCCGGGCAGATCAACGGCACCACCGGCTACGAGGAGGCGGCGGCGCAAGGGCTGATCGCGGGGCTCAACGCGGCGCGCGCGACCCGTGGCGAGACCCCCTGGACTCCGCGCCGGGACGAGGCCTACATCGGGGTGCTGATCGATGACTTGATCACGCGCGGCACCAAGGAGCCGTACCGCATGTTCACCAGCCGCGCCGAGTACCGGCTGACGCTGCGCGAGGACAACGCCGACCTGCGCCTGACTCCGATCGGGCGCCAGCTGGGGTTGGTCGACGATGTCCGCTTTGCCGCCTTCGAGATCAAGCGCGACGCCATCGAACGGCTGGATGCGGCATTGGCAGGCTACTCGGGTGCAGCCGCACGGCGAGGCGGGCGAGCGGCTGAAGGCCGAGACCGGGCTTGCCTTGTCGCGTGATCGCAACCTGGCGGAGCTTGCCCGCATGCCCGAGGTGTCGCTGGCTGCGTTGCTGCCGATCGTCGCCCCCGAGCTTGGCACGCTGGACGCGCAGGTGATCGAGCAGGTCGAGACGCGGGCCAAGTACGCCGGCTACCTGGACCGTCAGCAGGCCGAGATCGATCGTGCGCGGGCGCAGGAGGACCTGGTGCTGCCGGACACGCTGGACTACGCCTGCGTGCACGGGCTGTCCAACGAGATCGGCCAGCTGTTCGCCACCCATCGGCCGGCCAACGTCGGTCAGGCCTCGCGCATTCCCGGGGTGACGCCGGCGGCGGTATCGATGCTGCTGGTGCACCTGAAGAAGGCTGCCCTGCGGCACAGCGCGTGAGCGGCTCGGACGAGCGGCAGGGCGAGCGCATCGACGAGGCGGTGCCAGCCTTGTCGATCGATGCGATCGACGAGGCGCCGCCGGCGGCCGACCCGGAAGGGGCCCGCCTGGACCCGGTCGACCAGCAGGCGTTCCGGGCCACCGCCCACGCGCTGCTGGACACCTGCCTGGACCGGTTGGAGAACGCACGTGAGTTGCCGTGGCAGCCGCCACCGGACGCGCTGCCCGGCGATTTGCACGGTCTGCCCGAGCCGGTGCCGCGCAGCGGTGTGCCACTTGCACAGATCTCGCGCGAGCTGGGCGAATCGGTGATGCCCTACGCCACCGGCAACACGCACCCGCGTTTCTTCGGCTGGGTGCACGGCACCGGGCTGGCCGATGGGCTGCTCAGCGACATGGTGGCCGCGACCATGAACGCCAACTGCGGCGGGCGGCGCCACATCGGCATCGACATCGAGCGGCGGGTGATCGACTGGTGCGCCTCGATGCACGGCCTGCCCGAAACCGCCGGCGGGCTGATCACCAGCGGCACCTCGATGGCGACGTTGCTGGCGCTGCAGGCCGCCCGGGTGCAGCGCTTCGGCCAGGCGCTGCGCACCGAGGGGCAGCGCGAGCCGGCGGTGCTGTACGCCGCCGCCGGCACGCACCAGTGCGTGGCCCGCGCCGCCGAGCTGCTCGGTCTGGGACGCGAAGCGGTGCGCACGCTGCCGCTGGATCGCGCCAATGGATCGGCTTGCCTGAAGACGCTGTCCCGCCTGGTGGCCGAGGACCGGGCGGCCGGGCGCGTGCCGCTGTGCCTGGTCGGCACCGCCGGCAGCGTCGACACCGGCCGCTTCGACGACCTGGCCGCCCTGGCCGATGCGGCCGCCGAGCACGAGGTGTGGTTTCACGTCGATGGCGCGTTCGGCGCCTGGGCGGTGATCGCCGAGCAGCCGTGGCGCGCGCTGGCCAACGGGCTGGAGCGGGCCGACTCGATGGCCTTCGATTTTCACAAGTGGCCCTACGTCGGCTACTCGGCCGGTGCGGTGCTGGTGCGCGACGGTGCCACGCTGGGCGCGGCCTTCTCGGGCACGGCGGCCTACCTGGAGAGCGACGAGGACGACGCGTTGGCCGCCGGTGCGCCCTGGCCCTGCGACCTGGGCCCGGCGCTGTCGCGCGGATTCCTGGCGCTGAAGGTCTGGACCGCCCTGCGTCGCCACGGCATCGAGGCGCTCGGCGCGGCGATCAGCGACAACTGCCGTCAGGCGGCGCTGCTGGCCGAGCGGGTCGAGGCGACGCCGCAGCCAAGGCCGGCGGCTTCTCGCTGCACGCCGGCGTCGCCACCGGAGCGAAGGAGCGCGGCAAGCTCGAGCGCCTCTGCCGCTACATCACTCGTCCCGCGCTCGCCGAGAATCGTCTTTCGCTCACCAGCAGCGGCAATGTTCGCTACCACCTCAAAAGCCCCTGGCGCGACGGCACCACTCACGCTCGTCCTCGAGCCGCTGGACTTCATCGCCCGACTCGCCGCGCTCGTCCCGAAGCCACGGGTAAACCTCACGCGCTTCCACGGCGTGTTCGCTCCCAACAGTCGCTACCGCGCCCGCGTGACCCCCGCCGGACGCGGTCCGGGCGCCAGGTGCGCCGCTGCTGTCGAGGCCGAACATTCCGAGGCGTCGAGCGAGCCCGAACAGCGCACCCGGCGCGCCGCGATCGGCTGCACCCGGAGGGCATAAAGGCACAGCGCCTGCGACGGGTCTTCGGCATCGATGTCGAGCGCTGCGCCGCCTGCGGCGGGACGCTTCGGATCATCGCCTGCATCGAGGACCGTGCCGTGATCGAGAAGATCCTCGCGCACCGGCGCACGAGCGGTTCGGCGAGCGGCGCGGGCGAAGCGCGCGCGCCGTGCTCTCGCGCACCGCCGCCGCTCTCGCCTCTCGGCCTCGGGGCGTGTCCCAACCGCGCCCTTCGGCGCCCAACGGCGCGCTACCGTGCCACGACGGAGCTTCGAGTCCAGCCGACGAACCTGGCTACGCCAGAACCGCCGTCCGCTTCAGCCGAGAGGCGCTTCGCCCTGGCACTCGGTCCGACGCACCACGAAGCTCCCCACCCCGACCGACCCACATCAACCGTACCGAAACTCCTCCGCGATATACCGATAGCCGTCCGCCGCCCGCTCGACATGCCCGTAGGTCGGATACGGCAGATGCGAGCCCGCGATCAACATGCGATCGGCCGCGACCATGTCGAGGATCCGGCGGCGGGTGTCGGCGGCCTGGTCGCTGTCGGTGTCGAACGCGATGCCGGCCTCTGGTTCGGTGAACTGCACCGCCGCGACGGCGGTCATGTCGCCCCAGATCAGCAGCTGATCGCCGCCCGACTCGATCCGGTATCCGGTGTGGCCCACGGTGTGTCCCGGCATCGACACGGCACTGATGCCGGCGAGCAGCTCCGGCTCGCCGTCGAAGCGGTTGACGCGATCGCCGTAGGCGTCCAGCACGCCGCGGGCAAGGTCGAACATCGACTGGAACTGCTCCGGCGCCTGCGACTGATTCCGCTCGCTGGTCCAGAACTCGGCTTCGGTGTTCGAGACGTGCAGGCCGGCGTTCGGGAAGGCCGCCTGACCGTCGTCGATCGCCCCGCCGATGTGGTCGGGGTGCATGTGGGTCAGGATGACCTCGTCGATCGTGTCCGGCGCGACGCCGACGGACGCCAGGGCCGATCGCGTCCGGCCCGCGGTCGGACCGAACTGGCCGCCGGCGCCGGTGTCGATCAGCACGCTCTTGCCGCCGATCCTGACCAGATGGGCGCTGATGCCGAGATCGATCGGCGCCTCCGGATCCCTGTAGCTCTCCCGGAGGGCCGCGGCGAGTGCTTCCTCGCCGATGTTGGTGAACAGGTTCAGCTCCAGCGGGAAGAAGCCGTCGAGCAACGTGACGATCTCGGCGTCGGCTACGGATCGCGTGTAGGCCTCGATCGGGTTGCCCATCATCGTCTCGGGCTGGGCCGACACCGTAGATCGGAAGAGCACACGTCTGAACTCCAGTCACACAGTGATCTCGTATGCCGTCTTCTGCTTGAAAAAAAAA